>JAEEGH010010800.1_pt1 | contig 20852 bp, 15 predicted proteins | sample 9134181 | NCBI WGS metagenome assembly JAEEGH01 (sample SAMN16246544, study PRJNA631951) | gut metagenome | biome: gut microbiome; feature: rumen; material: DP-attached | host: Bos | place: Iran: Karaj | collected 2018-10
TCTTCATCTTCGTCATGCAGTTCCTGTGGAAATGGATGGGCGACCTCATCGGCAAGGGCCTTACTATCGACCTCCTTGCTAAGTTCTTCTGGTACAGTAGCCTGACGCTCATACCGATGTCCATTCCTTTGGCAGTCTTGCTTGCAAGCCTTATTTCCTTCGGCAACCTGGGCGAGCGCTTCGAACTGCTCAGCATGAAGTCCGCCGGCATTCCTCTTGTTCGCATCCTCGCCCCCCTCATCATCGTGGCGTCGATCATCAGCGGCGGCAGCTTTTGGTTTCAAGACGAAGTCAGCCCCTATGCCACCCGCGAGCTGTCGCGACTTGCCTGGAGCATGAGGCAGAAGAGTCCGGAACTGGAAATCCCCGAAGGCGTTTTTTACAGCGAGATACCTGGCTACAACCTCTATGTTGAGCATAAAGACCCGGAAACGGGTATGCTCTATGGCGTGATGATTTACACCAACGCCAACGGTTACAACGACACGCAGATTGTCCTTGCCGACAGCGGACGGATGCAGAGCACAGCCGACAAGATGCACCTCAAGCTCACGCTCTGGGGTGGGGAACGCTTCCGCAACATGGATGCCCAGCAGGGAACAATGCTCCGGGCAAACGTGCCCTACATGAGAGAGTCATTCGTGCGGGAGGTGGACTTTATCCCCTTTGATGGCAACTTCAACCTCATGGACGCTGACCTCTTCACGCACAACGCCCAGACCAAGAACCTTGGCGAAATACAGCACAGCATTGATTCGCTGCGCCACAGCGTAGATAGCACTCGCCGCATCATCTGCGACAATTTCATGCTCCGCTATTTGCGAAAGGACATCCCCGCTGGGCTTCCCGACTCCCTTCGCATCATGGAGGAGGCGAAGCTGATGCCGTCCTTCGACTCGCTCTATCTTGCCTTGCAGGACGACCAGCGCGTTAAGGCTTGGCGCGGAGCAAAGAGCCGTGCCGAAAGCGCACAGGCGGAATGTCAGTTCCGAGCCTTCGAGACAGGCGACAGGAACCTCACCCTCCGCAAGCACCGCATAGAGTGGCACAAGAAGTACACGATGAGTCTGGCCTGCTTGCTCTTCTTCTTCATCGGCGCACCTTTGGGGGCGATCATCCGTAAAGGAGGACTGGGACTCCCCGTGGTAATCTCCGTGCTGTTCTTCGTCATATACTACATTATTTCAACCGTGGCGGAACGCATGGCGGAATTCGGCGACCTGAACATGTTCTTAGGCGTTTGGATTTCCTCCATCATCATCTTCCCCATCGGCCTTATCTTGACTTTCAAGGCCACAAAATACTAAGCCTATGAAGATACTACTGCTCTGCAACAAATCACCCTATCCTGCCTTTGAAGGCGGCCCTATGGCCATGAACAGCATCGTCACGGGACTGCTCAACGCCGGACATCAGGTCAAAATCATGGCCGTCAACAGCAAGAAGTTCAATGTCACTCCAGAGGACATTCCGGAGGATTACAAGCAGAAAACCGGCATCGAGCTGATTGACGTGGATTTGCGCGTGAGACCATTTCAGGCTTTCAAGAACCTCTTCACCAACAAGTCATATCATGTGGAGCGCTTTATTTCGAAGAACTTCAACAACCGTCTGATCGAGGTGCTGAAAGAAGACATTTATGATGTAGTGCAGCTTGAGACACTCTATATGGCGCCTTACATCGACACCATTCGAAAATATACCAAAGCCAGGATCGTGTTGCGTGCCCACAATGTGGAGCACCTCATCTGGGAACGCATCGCTAAAGGCACACGGTTTTTCCTGAAACGGGCTTACATCAAGCATCTGGCCAAAACATTGAAGAACTACGAGCTATCGGTCATCAGCAAGGTCGATGGCATCGCCGCCATCACCCGCAAAGATGCTGCTGTTTTCAGAAAATACTGCGCCGCCAGCACCATTGACATCCCTTACGGCGTCTATCCCGATGAGTTCAAGCCTAGTTATACCATTGAAGGGAAGCCTTCCTTCTATCACATCGGATCGATGAACTGGATGCCCAACGTGGAAGGTATCAAGTGGTTTATTGAGAACTGCATGGATGCCGTGACTGCAAAGGTTCCTGATTTCGTCTTCCATTTAGCGGGACGCCACATGCCCGAATGGCTACGGGTCCTGAAAAATGAGCACGTGGATGTCGTCGGTGAAGTGCCTGACGCCAAAGCATTTGTGGCCGACCACAACGTTGCCATCGTTCCCCTGCTCTCAGGCAGCGGCATCCGTATCAAGATCATCGAGTCCATGGCTTTAGGTAAAACCGTCATCACCACGATGGTCGGCGCTGAAGGCATACTTTACACCGAAAACGTCAACATCATTATCGCCGAGAATAAAGCTCAGGTAGCCGAGGCGATACGCCGCATCAACGAGAATCCAGCCATGGCCGAGGAAATTGGAAGAGCGGCACGTAAGTTGGTGGAAGACGTCTACGACAACCGTAAAATCACCGAGCGGCTTCTCATGTTTTATGAGCAGATCAAGCCTTCCTCGAAAATCACATTCGTATGAAAATCTTTGTTCTCCTACCCCGCATACCCTATCCGCTTGAAAAAGGCGACAAACTCAGGGCTTACCACCAAATCAGACAGCTCTCGAGAAACAACGAGATCGTGCTCTGCGCCCTTAACGACAATGCGAAGGTCGATGAGCAGAAAGCCTTTCACGCCCTCCAACCCTACTGCCAATCCATCAACTTCATCAAGATATCAAAGCTTCAAATCCTGTTTGGACTGGTTCGGGCTTTCCTAAAAGGATTGCCCATGCAATGCGGCTATTTTTACAATCGCAAGGCTTCACGAAAGGTCGATGAGCTCATTCAGAAGCATAAGCCAGACATGCTCTATGGACAGTTGCTGCGTGTCGCAGAATACATTCGACATAAAGACCTTCCGAAAGCCATTGACTATCAAGATATTTTCTCTTATGGCATGAAACGCCGCCGAGATATCGCCTCATGGATCACCCGACCTGTGTTCAACATGGAATACCAACGGCTTTGCCGTTATGAGGCCGCCATTTTCGATGACTTCGACGTGAAGACCATCATCAGCGAGCCTGACCGCAAACTGTTTCCACATCCCGACCGCGACAAGATTCTCATCATCCCCAATGGCGTGGATCATGACTTCTTCAAGCCACAGCAGCAGGAAAAGGAATACGACGTGGTGTTTACTGGCAACATGAGCTACCCACCCAACGTGAACGCCGTGGATTACCTCGCCAACGAAATTCTTCCCATCGTTTGGAAGACGCTGCCCAACACCAAGATGTACATCGCTGGCGCCAACCCCGATCCTAAGGTCAAGAAAGCCGCTTCGGATCGTATCATCGTGAGCGGATGGCTCGACGATATCCGCGACGCATACGCTAAGAGCCGTGTGTTTATTGCTCCCATGCGTATCGGCACCGGACTGCAAAACAAGCTGCTGGAAGCTATGTCGATGGGACTTCCAGCCATCACCTCACCCTTGGCCAACGCTTCACTCGGCGCCAAACCCAACGAGGAAATCTTGGTTGGCAGCAATGCCGAGGAATTGGCACAACACATCATCACTTTGTTGACCGACAAGGAGAAAGCAACCCAAATCGCCCAAGCCGGATTCGACTTCACGAACCGTGTGTATGACTGGGGCAAAGCAACGGAAATATTGGAAAAAGAAATGAAAAAATATGGCACAAACTGACGACAAAAAAATCATCTTCTCGATGGTAGGCGTGAGCAAGGTTATCCCGCCTTCAAGACAAATACTGAAAGACATCTACCTCTCCTTCTTCTATGGCGCCAAAATCGGCATCATCGGCTTAAACGGTGCAGGTAAGTCAACTTTGCTTCGCATCATCGCTGGCAAAGAGAAGTCCTATAACGGCGAAGTGGTGTTCTCGCCTGGCTACTCCATCGGAATGCTTGACCAGGAGCCTCAGTTGGATGACAACAAGACCGTCCGCCAAGTGGTGGAAGAAGGCGTGCAAGAGATCGTCGATATCCTGAAGGAATATGAGGAAATCAACAATCAATTTGCCGAGCCTGATGCCGACTTCGACAAGTTGATTGCCCGTCAGGGAGAGCTTACCGAACTCATCGAGCAACATGACGCTTGGGAGCTCGATAACAAGTTGGAACGTGCCATGGATGCCCTCAACTGCCCCGATGGCGACACTCCTGTGAAGAACCTCTCAGGAGGTGAGCGCCGCCGTGTGGCTCTCTGCAGGCTCCTCTTGCAGGAGCCTGACATCCTGCTCCTCGACGAGCCGACCAACCACCTCGATGCTGAAAGCATCCAGTGGTTGGAGAGCCACTTGCAGCAGTATAAAGGCACCGTCATCGCCGTCACCCACGACCGTTACTTCCTCGACCATGTGGCAGGCTGGATCCTCGAACTCGACCGTGGCGAAGGCATCCCGTGGAAGGGTAACTACTCCTCATGGCTCGACCAAAAGACTGCCCGCCTCGCCATGGAAGAAAAGACCGAGAGCAAACGCCGCAAGACCCTTGAACGCGAGTTGGAATGGGTACGTATGGCGCCCAAAGCCCGTCACGCCAAGGGCAAAGCCCGTTTGGAATCTTACGAGAAGATGCTCAACGAGGATGTGAAAGAAAAGGAAGAGAAACTCGAGATCTATATCCCCAACGGCGACCGTCTCGGTGCCAAAGTCATTGAGGCTCATAACGTCACCAAGGCTTACGGTGACAAGCTCCTGTTTGAAAACCTCAGCTTCAGCCTGCCTCAAGGAGGCATTGTGGGTGTCATCGGACCTAACGGCGCTGGTAAGACCACCTTGTTCCGCCTCATCATGGGTCTGGAAAAACCCGATTCAGGCACCTTCGAAGTCGGCGAGACCGTGAAGATCGGCTACGTCGACCAGCAACACGCCGACATCGATCCTGAAAAGACCGTTTGGGAAGTCATCAGTGGCGGCAACGAACTCATCCAATTGGGCAAACGCAGCATGAACTCACGCGCCTACGTGTCTCGCTTCAACTTCGGCGGCAACGACCAGCAGAAGAAAGCCGGCGTGCTCTCAGGCGGTGAGCGCAACCGCATGCATCTCGCCTTGACCTTGAAACAGGAAGCCAACGTGCTTCTCCTCGACGAACCCACCAACGACATCGACGTGAACACGCTCCGTGCCTTGGAGGAAGGCCTTGAGAACTTCGCAGGCTGCGCTGTCATTATCAGCCACGACCGTTGGTTCCTCGACCGTGTGGCCACCCATATCCTCGCCTTCGAAGGCAACTCTCAGGTCTATTTCTTTGAGGGTAGCTACTCTGAATACGAGGAGAACAAACAAAAACGCCTCGGCAATGTGGAGCCGAAGCGTTTCCGTTACAAGAAATTAATGGCTGACTAAAAGCCATTACTCATTATTTGCTTCCGGCTGGCTAACAGGTTGCTGTTGGCCAGTAGGTTGTTGTGGCATCTTGTAAAAGAGATTCCTGAAGAACTTGATGACAGCAATAATACCCAAGGCGAAAGTGCCGATAAGGGCAAGAAACATTGCGGCAAACATCACAGCCACTGCTGCCAAAATGACTAGAAAACCCATGGCGATGATTCCAGTAATGGCATGAGTAACACCGGTTCCAACAACTTTGTAAACCGTGTTTCCGATGGTCTTCACAGCAAGGGTTGGATTCAAAGCTTCACCAATCATCTTTGGTATAGCGAGAAGGATACCACCGATCATACCCAAAATAAGTTTAAACATGGAAGTCGCTGTGGATCCCATAGTGCCCATCACGGTGTTTCCAGCCTCTTTGCTCGCTGCGATTTCTTCAGCGGTAGCTGGAACGAAAGCGATGACAGAATAGCAAATGTAAAGCAATACCGCATAGAACAGCAAGCCCAAGCCACCCCACTCCGGGCGATACGGTCTGTGTTCACTGATAATGGGTAAGGGCATGATAAAAGTAAAAAACAAGATTGCGAGGATGGTGATCACGAACAGCCAAGTCACCCAGGTCTTTCCATTATAGACATAGCCTGCCGCATTGGGATCGGGGTTTTTGACTCTTTTGTAAACGGAGTAAATAGCTAATCCCACCCCTCCAAACAAGGCAACATAAACAAAAATATCCAATAACATAATGATTGAGGTTTTAATGAAACATTAATTGAACTATTCGCAGTAAAAATAGAAAAAAAACTTGATAAGTTATTATAAATGAGCAAAAAAAGTTTCTTTATTTTTCTTGCTGCGCGTTCAAAAACCTATTGTTTACTGAATCCATAATGCGTTCCAACGCCACCAAATCATGCGAATAATATTCCATATTCGCATCAAAAATGGAATCCGTAATGCCATAATGTTCCATCAACTGGTCGTAATAGACACTTTGTAATGATGTCACATTTTCGCCATTGGATTTCTTTTGATTCAGCATGGCTTCTATGAGATAGCTGTCCGTCAGCACATCGATCATCTGCTGTTCTGACAACAGGGGTTCCGGCACCTCAATCGTCTTCTTGCTGCTACATGACGCAAGCAGCACCAATGCAAGTGCCCCAAAAAGCAAAAACCTCCTCATAACGGCATTAGTTACCGACATCTGACATGAACTTGATACGCATCAGGCGGACCTCTTCCTCGCTGTATTCATCCTCACCAAGCTCACGGAGCGCTTGTTGCACATCGTCCGACTCAGCCTCTTGGAAGTAATCCAGGATGTCTTCCTGATGATAGATGTCGATATTCTCCTCGATGTAGTAATTCAAGTCGAGACGGGTGCCGCTTGAAACGATGCTCTCAATTTCCGACAGCAGCTCATCAAACGACAGACCCTTGCCGTAGGCGATATCCTCCAAAGGAATACGTTTGTCGATATTCTGAATAATGTGGATCTTGAGGGCAGACTTGTTAACCACCGACTTCACCACCATGTCGTTCGGGCGAGTGATCTCATTCTCCTCCACATATTCCTTGATCAGCTTGATGAAAGGCTCACCAAACTTCTCGGCCTTACCAGCGCCCACACCGGCAATTTGAGTCATCTCCTCCTTGGTGATGGGATATTGGATAGCCATATCCTCCAACGAAGGATCCTGGAAGATGACGAAAGGCGGCAGGTTGTTCTGCTTGGCAATGGTCTTACGCAAGTCCTTGAGCATGGTGAACAAGGTACGGTCGGTGCCGCTGTCCTTGCTCATGCCCATCGCCATGGCTTCGGCTTCCTCGTCATCAGAAGCTTCGTAGTCATGGTCTTTGACCAGCATGATGGTGTATGGCTTTTTGATAAAGTCCTTACCTTCCTTGGTGATCTTCAGAACACCGTAGTTCTCAATATCCTTACTCAGCAGTTTATGCACCAAGGCTTGACGGATGATAGCCGTCCAGTACTTCTCGTCATGGTCGCCACCAGCGCCGAAGAACTCACCATTCTCTTGCTTGGCAGCCTTGATGTCGCCCGTCAACTTACCGACGAGCAGCTCAGCAATCTGCTTGGTCTTGAAGAGTTGCTTGGTCTCAAACACCGCTTCAAGGATCATCTTCATGTCTTCCTTGCCGTCGAATTTCTCCTTCGGATAACGGCAGTTGTCACACGATCCGCAGTTTTCCTTGTCGTATTCCTCGCCAAAGTAATGTAGCAACAGGCGGTGACGGCAAACAGCCGACTCAGCGTAGGTCACCGTTTCGTTCAGCAACTCGCGGGCAATCTCCTGCTCAGCTACATTCTTACCTTTATTGAATTTCTCCAGTTTATGGATGTCTTCGTAATCATAGAAAGCGATGCAGTTGCCCTCGCCACCGTCACGACCGGCACGACCAGTCTCCTGATAGTAGCCTTCAAGGCTCTTCGGAATGTCATGATGGATCACGAAACGTACATCTGGTTTGTCGATACCCATACCGAAGGCAATGGTAGCCACGATGACATCTACCTCTTCCATCAAGAACTTATCCTGATTCTCCTTACGGGTCTGGCTATCCAATCCAGCATGGTAAGGCAATGCCCTGATGCCGTTGACCACCAAAGTCTCGGCCAACTCTTCTACTTTCTTACGGCTCAAGCAGTACACAATACCCGACTTACCCTGGTTTTGCTTGATATATTTGATAATATCTTTGATGACATCTTTGGTCTTGGGACGGACTTCATAGTATAGGTTGGGACGGTCAAACGATGATTTGAAGACCTTGGCATCCATGATCTCCAAGTTCTTCATGATATCCTGTTGTACCTTCACCGTAGCCGTAGCCGTTAGTGCGATGACCGGCAAATCCTTGCCGATAGCGTTGATGATGGGACGCAAACGACGGTATTCTGGACGAAAATCATGTCCCCATTCCGATATGCAGTGCGCCTCGTCAATCGCGACGAACGAAATCTTCAAGGTTCTTAAAAACTCAACGGTTTCATCTTTGGTCAGCGACTCAGGAGCCACATATAGCATCTTAGTCTTCCCGCTCTTCAGATCCTCCTTCACTTCTAAAAGCTCAGCTTTCGACAAGGATGAATTCATCACATGGGCGATACCTAACTCGGTACCGAAATTGCGGATCATATCCACCTGATTCTTCATCAAGGCAATGAGGGGCGAGACCACGATGGCCGTACCTTCCTTCATCAAGGCAGGCAATTGGTAGCAGAGCGACTTGCCTCCACCAGTGGGCATCAGCACAAACGTGTTGTTACCCGCAATAACGCTCTTGATGATGGCTTCCTGGTTTCCTTTGAACTGGTCAAACCCGAAAACTTCCTTCAATAACTTGTGGATTGATGTCTCTTCTTTTTTAGCCATAAGTTCTCATTTTGGTTTATCCAAACTTTTAAAGTATATTTGCAGTCTCAAATAAAAAGTTTTGTTGTTGTTACAAAATTATATCAAAAGCAGTTAATTTGTCAAGAAAAATCAAAGAAAAAATGATTTCTTTTGAAGATATTCATAAAAGCGCGGCTCAAGTTATTGAAAATGAGGCCACTGCAATAAAAAACCTTATTTCGCTTCTGGATGAGAATTTCAGCAAGGTGGTACAACTCATGCTCCAAAACAAGGGAACCATTGTGTTTTCGGGTATTGGCAAAAGCGCCATCATCGCACAAAAGATCGCTGCGACGATGAATTCCACCGGCACCTCGTCTGTTTTCATGCATGCCGCCGATGCCATCCACGGCGATTTGGGCATCATCCGTGAGAACGACTTGGTGGTCATCCTCTCAAAAAGCGGCGAGACCCCTGAAATCAAGGTGCTGGTGCCATTGATCAAACTTCGCGGCAACACCATCATCGCCATTGTAGGTAACCGCGAGAGCTACCTCGCCAAGCAGGCGGATTACATCCTCGACGTCACCGTCGACAACGAGGGCATCCCTGGCAACCTTGCCCCTACCAGCAGCACCACAGCACAGTTGGTCATGGGCGACGCCTTGGCACTGTGCCTCATGAAATGCCGTGGTTTCTCCAATGCCGACTTCGCCAAGTTCCACCCCGGCGGCGCATTGGGAAAACAGCTTTACCTGCGTGTTGAAGACCTTTACAAGAACAACGAGAAACCTGAAGTCGGTCCCGACGACAGCCTTGCGCAAGTCATCATCGAGATGACCCAAAAACGTCTTGGCGCCGCCGCCGTCACCGAGCAAGGCAAACTAATAGGCATCATCACCGACGGCGACCTACGACGCATGTTGCTGAAACATGCCGACATCGAGCACGTCAAGGCCAAGGAGATCATGACCCAAAATCCAAAGACCATTGACGAAAACGACCTCGTCGCCGATGCCCTGCACAAAATGCGCAACAACAGCATCACCCAACTGCCCGTGTTGCGTAATGGCACCTACGTCGGAGTCATTCATCTGCACGATATATTAAAGGAAGGAGTACTATGAAACTGTGGACACAACATCTGATCAAGAAATACAAGCAACGCACGGTAGTCAACGACGTCAGTGTTGAGCTGAAACAAGGCGAGATCGTCGGCCTTTTGGGCCCCAACGGCGCTGGCAAAACCACTACCTTCTATATGATCGTCGGGTTGATCAAACCTTTCTCAGGCCAAGTATTCCTTGATGACAAGGAGATCACCACTGAACCCATGTACAAGCGCGCCCAGATGGGCATCGGCTATCTTGCTCAGGAGGCCTCTGTATTCCGCCAGATGACCGTTGAAGACAACATTTACTCGGTCATGCAATTCATGAAAAACATGACGAAAGCAGATCGATTGCAAAAGCTTGAGAGCCTGCTGGACGAATTCGGCCTGCAGCACGTCCGCAAAAACCTCGGCATACAACTCTCAGGCGGTGAACGTCGCCGAACCGAGATCGCACGCGCCCTGGCTGTCGACCCTAACTTCATCCTTCTTGACGAGCCTTTTGCCGGTGTCGACCCTATCGCCGTCGAAGACATCCAAAAGATCATCGTCAAACTGAAGCAGAAAAACATCGGTGTGCTCATCACCGACCACAACGTCCACGAAACCCTCTCCATCACTGACTACGACTACATCCTCGCCGACGGCAAGGTGCTCATGTCAGGCGCTCCGGAAGATTTAGCCGTGAACCCACACGTCCGCGATGTCTATCTCGGACACAACTTCGAATATAAAAGGAAAGTATTTTAAACGATTCAGCCTTTATAAAACAGCACTGACATCAGGATGTAGGCCAAGAGGATAAACGGCAACGCCACAAAACGGAACACGGCGAAGCCCACTATTGCTATAATCAAGAAGATCCAACGCACCTCGTTGCCTTTCCACGACACCGACTTCATCTTAAACGAGAAGAAATGCAGGTTGCAAACCATCATCACTGAAAACAGGATGACGATACCCAAGCACAGATAGGGGTTCAGCACTGGTTGGTCCAACAATTCCAACTGCCAGAAGGCCAAAGGAAGCGAAGCCATGAAGATAGCCATCGGCGGCGTTGGCAGCCCAATGAACGAAGTGGTTTGACGTGTATCCACATTGAACTTCGCCAACCTGACTGCAGAAAACACTGGGAGCAGAAAAGCGAAACAGGCGAACAACGAAATCTTACCCAAAGGCCATATCGGTTCTACCATTCCGCTGCACATCACATGATACATGATGAATCCAGGCGCCACACCAAATGAAACCACATCCGACAACGAGTCTAAGTCGCCACCGATAGGCGAATGAGCGTTGAGCAAACGCGCTGTAAAGCCATCAAAAAAGTCGAACAGCCCTGCCGCAAAGATCATCACAGATGCCATCACAGGCATCCCTGAGAAAGAAAATAAGATCGAAAAACAGCCTGAAATCAGGTTGCAGCAAGTGATCGTATTCGGTATGTGTTGTTTCAAACCCATTTTATTTCACAGCTTTCAAAGTACAACTTCCAAGATTACTATTCACCTCAATCAGATAGACACCAGCTTTGAGGCTTTCCACAAGACCACCAATGGACATGCTCTTAATGCCTTCCACGTGGAATGTCTTACTTACGTCACAACGTCCCGTCATGTCATAAACCGACAGCTTCACCTCCCCTTTCACGCCTTCGTCAAAGACGATACGGCTGTCCGCATTGAGTGGGTTGCCTTCCAAACGGGCATACGAAACGGAACTATGCTTGAGAATCCCTGCACCTGAATACTCGAATGGTCCAATGTCTACACGCTGATTGGCCACTCGAGGCATTCCGCCAAGATCCAGACCGTCAAGGACATATTGTGGCGTATCTGTCGCACCAGCATCACGGCAGGGGCTTCCCTCCTGCAAGCGAAAATCATGGTGTTCGGCATCCACAAACAGAGGATCGGCATCGATGTTATTCTCAAAAGCAGTGATGTACTCCGGCGAATGTATGTATTTAAATCCGCCTTCCACCAAGCAATTATGGAACTCGGGACCGCAACCATTATACGTCCAAACCCACATCTGGGTAGTGTCGGTTTGAAAATCGTCAGGGCTGGGATAATTACCGTAAATTATGCAATTTCTCAGTACAGGAGAACACTCTTGATAGAAGAATATGCCACAGCAGGACACGCCCTCTGATTCATTGTTAGTCACGAGGACATTGGATATCTCAGGCGCTCCATCCGATATAGCAAAGCCACCTGCAAAATGCCTTGAGAAATTGTCATCAAACAACAGGTTGGACATACGGCACTCCTTTTCGAAACCACGCATCATATACATTCCGCCACCATTGAGGCCGATATTGTTCGCAAAGACACCTCTGTCAAGGATTAAGGAACAACTATCAAGACTCAATGCGCCACCGATGCATGATTCACCGAAATTTGAGCGGAACTCCATGCCCTCCATCACCACATCGCATTTCAAGAACTGGGCAGCACCGCCATACATGGCGTAGGTATTATCTAAAGTGTAAACCATATTCTCGTACAAACGACAATCTGTCATAGTCACCTTCGAATCGATGCCATAAATGGCACCACCTTGTTCACGTGAGAAATTACACCGAAAAGTGGTATTGCTAATTTCCACATCTTCGGTCTTATAGATATTCATGGCTCCTCCAAAACGGTCCAAGGTATCGGCAGCCTTGCCGAACTCAAGCACACAGTAGTCCAACAGGAAATGGCCCGACCTATCGAGATGAAAGCCATTCCACCCTCCTTTGCCACTATTATAAATATGGAATCCCACGGTGTCAATCACCGTAAACACAATGCTATCCTCTTCGGAGCCCTGAGCCTCGAACGAAGCTCCCTTGCCTACCGTGATGTTATAAAATCCGTCAAACAACACCATTGTACCAGGAAGCACCTGCAACGATTCTGTCACCATCACATCGCCCTTCACCAACACCGTATCGGCATCCCAAACACCAGCCTGAGAGCCACTCACATAGATAGTTTGAGCTCGTAGAGCAAAACTAGATAACAAAAGCAAAATAAGAATAGCGCGTTTCATGAGAATTAGTTTTAACGATGTTGCAAATTTAGCAAAACTAATAGTACTTTTGCAAAAATTTTTCCGGATGACAGACATTAAGAACATCTCCATTGACGAGTACGATTATCCGTTGCCCGAGGATCGCATTGCCAAATATCCTTTAGCTGAACGCGATGCTTCTAAACTCCTGGTACTGAAAGACGGTAAGATACAAGCCTCACAATTCAAACACATCGGTGAGTTCTTGCCCCAAAAAGCTTTGCTGGTCTTCAACGAGACCAAGGTGATCCGCGCCAGGTTGCAGTTCCGTAAGGAAACAGGATCGCATATCGAGATTTTTTGCCTTGAGCCTGAACAGGACTACCAGATCGCTTTCAGCAGTCCCTCACCGGTCCGTTGGAAGTGCTTGGTAGGCAACTCCAAACGTTGGCGTGATGGCATGCTGCAGATGAAGCTATCCGCACAAGGTCAGGAAGTGACGCTGTCGGCTGAACGCATAGAACGAAACGATCAGTATTCCGAGATTGAGTTCTCCTGGATGCCAGCCACACTCCCCTTTGCCACCGTCCTTGAAGCCGCAGGTGAGATACCCTTGCCACCTTATTTACATAGGGATGCCGAACCTGAGGACCGCGACCGTTACCAAACCGTGTTTGCCCGTTATGACGGTTCAGTGGCTGCACCTACAGCGGGATTGCACTTCACCAAGCCCCTGTTGGAACAGCTAAAGATCAACGGCTTTGAGCTTGATGAAGTCACACTGCACGTCGGAGCCGGCACCTTCCGCCCCGTGGCTACCCCCACCATCGGTGAACACGCCATGCACTCAGAAACCGTCATCGTTCGCAAATCATTGATTCAAAATCTGATACAGCATCTCAACGGCAGCATCATTCCTGTTGGCACCACAAGCACCCGTACTTTGGAAAGCCTTTATTGGATCGGCATGATGCTTCATGAGGAAGGCTTGGCACTGCGCGACCTCCATGTCAACCAATGGTACCCCTATGAAAGCCATCCTGACCTGAGCACCAGAGAGGCGCTGCAACTCATAATTAATTATTTGGACCAGCATCAGCTCACCCGACTCGAGGCCAGCACCGCCCTCATGATCGCCCCAAGCTATAAAATGAAGGTCATCACAGGATTGATCACCAATTTCCACCAACCCAAGAGTACCTTATTACTATTAGTCTCCGCACTCATTGGCGACCGATGGAAAGAAGCTTATCAATTTGCGCTCGACAACGGGTTCCGTTTTCTAAGCTACGGTGATAGCTGTTTGTTTTTATAATTTTTCGGCTTTTTGCTTGATTTTTTGGTATAGTTATTGTATTTTTGCTTCGATTGTAATCGAAAATAAATCTGGTTATTAACCAATTAAACACATTTTAACATGAAAAAAGCATTAGTACTCGGAGTCTTGGCATTCTTCGCCATCAACATCGCAAGTGTTCAGAACGCAAACGCTCAGAACAAAAAAGGCGCTGTAACCACAACTGAAACAACCGCCGTGCAAGAACCAAAATCTACTAACAAAACCGTTAAACAGAGCAAATCCACTGCCGCTGCAGCTGCTAAAGCTAGCGCAGCCACAAAAACTGAAGCTGGAAAAGAAAAGGTTGTGAAGCCAGCTGCCGCTTCATGGGATCAAGAGAAGAAAGACGCTAAAGCTTGCTGCAAAGAAGACGGTAAGAAAGAATGCAAAAAGGAAGTAGCTCCAAAGGTTGGAAGCAAAGCTAATGACCCAACTTTAAAGAACAAAACTCCTGAAATCGGTGTTCCTCCAACTCCTAACAAGACCAAGAAAAGCACCAGTTCAAGCACTGCAACTACCCAAACGGGAACAACTAAATAAGATAAATTTCTTATAAAAAAAGCGGGTTTTGGTCAGTCAAAACCCGCTTTTTTTATTTCTCCCTACCCGAAAGCAAGTCGGCGTAACGCCTCAGATGCGTCTTTCGCTCCTCAGGAAGCCTCACAGCATCCAGATATGCCGCAGCTTGACGGAAATACTCCGCCATCAACTGCTCAACAGCCTCCTTCACATGTAACTTGTCGTAAATCGCAATCACCTCGTCAATCTTCCGTTGCGGATTGATGGCGACTTCGCCCGAGAACAAAGCCTCCAAACGCTCACGATCAGCTACAGGAGCTAACTCCAACGCCTTCAGATACATCATGGTCTTCTTATTCTCCACGATATCGCCGCCCGTCACCTTGCCAAACACTGCCACATCGCTGTAACAATCAAGTACGTCATCCTGCAATTGGAACGCCATGCCCAACGCGATACCAAAATCATAAAGGTTCTTTTGGTCCTCCGCATTCGCACCTGCAATCACAGCGCCCATCTGAAGGCTGGTAGCCAACAACACTGCCGTCTTTAATCGAATCATCTCCAAATATTCAGGGATGGTCACTACAGGCTGGGTTTCGAAGTTCATGTCGTATTGCTGTCCCTCGCCGATCTCGATCATCACTTTGTTGAACAAGGTGACAGCCTCCACCGGCTTGGTAGTACGCATCACGAATTGATTGGCCATCATTAGGGTGACGTCGCCCGACAGGATAGCCGTGTTGGTGTTCCATTTCTTGTAGACCGTCTCCATGCCACGGCGTAAAGGCGCTTGATCCATAATGTCGTCATGAATCAACGAGAAGTTATGACCTGTTTCCAAACCCAAGGCTGGGTATTTGGCGTCGTCGAAGTTGCCGCCAAACATGTCATTGGCCAGCAGGCATAGCATCGGGCGAAGACGCTTGCCCTTTTGTAACACGGTGTAAGCTATTGGCTCATAGAGGCCTTTCGGCTCTTTCACGAATTCCACCGTCTCAATGAAATCGGCGAATTCACGCTGAAGTTGTTTGATCTTTTCCATACGGCAAAAATAGTAAAATTTAGGTACGATTTTTGTAATAAATGCTTTTTTGTACCAATAGTAAAACCATGAGATGTCTTATTTTTCCTTTAGTATTGACAATCAGCGTATTGTTGATATCATGCAACACCACCAAGAAACTTTACGAAGCCCAAGAATACGATCAAGTCATCATGAAAAACGCCTCAAAGATCTGTATGGGGCGGATCAATAATGACGAGTTGTTCATGGTTGCCGAAAGCTATCACAAGGCAAACCAAGCAGATCACGAGAGGATCCAAGCCCTGAAAAGCACTGGCAATCCCGAGATTTGGCCAGAGGTCTTCGAGCGCTACAGCAGCATGAAAGCCCGCAACGACGCTTTGGCCTGCTCGCCCAATAAAATCAAGAAAGCCATCAACTTCACCAAGCTTGAGCTTAACGAAGACCTGAACGCCGCGAGAAACAAGGCAGAAGCTTTCTTGACAGCAAAAATCAATCAATTACTAGCTTCAAAAACATCTGCTGACATTGATCAGGCAAAGAAAGAAATCAAACAACTCATGCGCATTTGTCCTGACAATTCCCAAATCCCCCTATTCCAAACGAAGGCTATGCTTCGACAAGCTTCTCAGCTCAACACTGAATTTGAATACGACCATCGCCATCCTTTGCCGAAAGGCTTTGAAGAAGCTGTCATGGTATTCGACGAGGAAGAAATGGCAAGATTTCCACTGGGCATCTCTAACACCGTTTATCCGGCTGGAATGACCGTTGAGATCACCGACTTTTCAGTCAGTTCCAACCGTGACGATGCCGTTACCTTCAAGGAAGCAAAAGACAACTTAACCGCTACCGTTACCGATCATATCCTATCGAAGACCGCGAACGTGAAAGCCACCTTGGTTTTCATCTATAAGGATCCAAATAGCATTACTCAAAGCGAATGGAACATAGTCCGGTTCCACGATCTCGCGGCCACTTCCAACTTCAACTATACCTATACCACAGTTGAAGGCGACAAGCAGGCCTGCTCTGAACAGACCCTTGAGAATATGAAAAAGACATCCATTCCTTTCCCCACCGACGACAGCATGTTGATAGATGCGGCAAAGGAACTGAACAATGTGATAGCCAGGTTCCTTTCGGAATAACAGAATCAGCTGACGGCTATCGTCATTTACCAGTTCAAGATCTTCTTGAAGTCATATACTTCCGGATTCGGGAGGTATTTCTTCGCCGCATCGTAGTCGGCTGGAGTGAGGTATTGCAAGCCTTCGTCGAAGATTAGCTCTGCCTTTGGACCATTGAGGTTGACCAAACGTGGCTTGATCTTGCCATTCTCATCCTCCACGTCTTTCAGATACAGCGGGATAATCTCACCCTTAGGATTGGTGGTAACCATAGCGCCTGTGACGCCTTGCTTGAAGAGTTTCTTCACGCCGTAGCCCAGCAACGAACAGTAAGTAAGGTCGTAGCCGTTAGGCTGCACGCAGCGAATGCCGTAGCCAATCTCCACCGGACGGCTCTTCACGCTGAGACCGAGGAGTTTCAGGCGCTGTTGTAACAGCACGTTGAAGATATGAGCCTTGCTCACGTTACCCAGTTCAGGATGGCCATGTTCGTCGTAAGTGAAGGCCACGCCTGACTTCTCAATCTCGGCATCGGTCATGAAGTGGAACACACCTTCACTGATGATGATGACACCGTATTCCACACCCAACAGCTTGCGCTTGACGATGGAGCTGACCATCAGGTTGATGATAGCATCAAGGGTGACTTCTGTTTTGTTGAACATCTCAGGGATGATCACCATCGGGCAATGGCAAGCCGAGGTCATGCCGAAGGCAAGGTGACCAGCCTCACGTCCCATAGCGGAGAGTACGAACCAGTTACCAGAAGTACGAGCATCTTCGTAAACAGTCTGCACCAAATGCACAGCGGCATCCTTGGCTGAATAGTAGCCGAAGGTCGGGTTGCCATCAGGCAATGGCAAGTCGTTGTCGATGGTCTTGGGCACGTGGATGTTCTGAATCGGCACGTTGTTTTCGTTCAGATATTTTGAAATGCGGTTGGCCGTTGAAGCAGTGTCGTCGCCACCGATGGTGACCAACAACTTAATATTGTTCTCCACAAAGAAATCAGGGTTAAACTCTTCATTTTTTGGTTTATAACGGCTCATGCGCAATGCCGAGCCACCTTGCTTTTGGATGTCGTCGGCCCACATGAAGTCGATTTCTTCCAATGACTTTTCCTTTTTGAAGAGATTCTTGTAGCCATCATGCAGACCGAGCACGCGATAACCGTCTTTGAGGAAGGTCTTTGCCACGGTGCTGATAACGGTGTTGATTCCGGGAGCCGGACCGCCGCCGGCGAGGATTACGATAGTGTCTTTCATATTTCAAGGATTAAAGATTAACAATTATTCAATAACAAACTCATCGCAGAAGATCCAGGCGGGTTGGCCTGCACCGACATGCCATTCAGGGCAAGTGCCGATGTTTTTGGCAGCCATCTTCACGTAACGTGCCTCGCAACGGGGACGCACACTGAGCTCTTGAATAAGGGAGCCGTCTTCGTCTTCAGGAATATAGTTTTTCGCTTTGCCAACACTGCGGAAATGCTTACCATCTTCGCTGACGAAGAATTCCACTTCGGTCGGCATGAAAATCCATGCACCAGCTTCCTGTAAGAAACTACCTGCCAAGCGGTTCACCTTCATCTTGGAACCAAGGTCAACAGTAGCCACTAAATCCACGCCTTGATAACCTTGCCAAACACCAGTGCGGAAGTTGTCGCCACCACGTTGATGGTCAATCAAGGCCTTCAAGCCACCAGCTTCGTATTGATTGGAATAGGGATGTTCCAACTTGACGGCACGTTTGGCATCAATTAAGTAGAACTCTCCATCAACAACGCAACTCCAATGGCCTTCCTGCAATGCAGCAGCACGGATTTGGGAAGTCTTTTTCAGGACGATTGGTTCAGTATAGACTGGACTGTTTTCGTCGGGATCAGTGCCATCCAATGTATAGTAAATGGCTGTGCCTTCCAACGGATGGCTCATCGTTACGACGAGGCTATCGAAGAAGGTGTTGGATTCGGTGTTGATAGCGGGCACCACCAAGATGCTCTCGCCTGGGATACGTTGCATTGGGCAATTCTCCGGCATTGTGGCCCAAGGTGAATCAGGTGTTGCGGTCATAGCAAACTCTAATGTGCCTCCATTATAGATTTCGTCAAACGTGATGTAGCTGCGTTCCAAGGCTTTACCGTTGAGTTTCACTGACTTCACGTAGCAGTTTTGAGGTGTCAGGTTTTTGGCTTTCACCGTGAATTGCTTGCCGTTGTCAAAGTTCATGATCACCTCATCGAAGCGTGGGATGCCCAGCACATAGCAACCTGAAGCCGGAGTAGCGGGATAGAAGCCCATGGCTGAGAACACGCCCCATGCTGACATCTGACCACAATCTTCGTTACCACAGAGGCCATCGCGTTCGTCAGTGTAGAACTCGTCCATTACCTGTTTCACATATTTTTGCGTCTTGGTTGGTTGACCAATGTAATTGTACATGTAAACGGTGTTGTGGCTCGGCTCGTTGCCATGTGCATATTGGCCGATCAAGCCTGTAATGTCAACCTGTTCGCGGCCGGTGAGCTTGCTCGGAGCCGTGAAGAGTCCATCGAGTTTCTTTCCGTATTCTTCCCAGCCGCCCATCATGTCGATGTGGGTGTTAATGTCCTGCGGCACAAAGAAGTTATATTGCCAGGTATTGGCTTCGGTCAGCGTGAAGTTGACTTGGGTAGGATCGAAAGGTTGCATGAAGCCTCCATTGCGACGGCCCTGGAAGAACTTGTTTGTTGGGTTATAGAGATTCTTATAGGCTTGTGCCCGTTTGTAGAATTCCTGTGCGATGTCGTCCTTGCCCATAGCCTCGGCCATGCGAGCCACGCACCAATCATCGTAGGCATACTCCAAAGTCTTGGAAACAGCCTCGCCTTCCATATCCACAGGGATGAAGCCGTATTTCATGTAAGCGTCCATGCCGCGGCGTTCCTGTCGTGATGAACTCACCATGGCCTCAAGTGCTTTTTCTGCATCGAAACCTTGAATACCGGTAAAATAGGCATCGGCGATCACGGGAATGGCGTGGTTGCCGATCATACAATGCGTCTCGTTGGCCGCCAACTCCCAAATGGGCAGCATGTGTTCTTCATCGGTTTCATATTGATTAATGAAGGTATTGATGAAGTCGACAGTGCGCTCACGCTGGATGAGGCTAAACAAGGGATGCAAGCTGCGGAAAGTGTCCCACAACGAAAAGACCGTATAAACAGGGCGATCGGAGTGATAAATCTTGAGATCATGGGCACGATAGCGACCATCGGCATCACTAAATAAATTAGGAGCAATCATGGCGTGATACATGTTAGTGTAGAACACCGTCATGTCGGCAGCGTTTTTGCCTTGCACCTTGATGCTACCCAACTCCTGGTTCCATTTCTCGATAGCGTTTTGAGCCAAAGCATCCAAGTCGAAGCTATCTTCAGCAAGCTCGGCCTTTAGGTTGTTTTTGGCACCTTCAGCATCAACAGCTGAAATGGCGATGCGCATGATAACGGGTTCACCGTCCTCAGCATCAAACACAAACGAGGCGTTATGCTGTTCGTCAATGGTATAGGTCTTCATGGGTTTGGAGAACTCTGCATAGCAATATAGGTATTGCTCTTCAGCCCAGTCGCGGGTACGGCGGAAACCCACAATGGCAGTTTGGGATTCCACATCGAGTGAGGACTCGTACACATGTTCGTCGTTGACGCCCTGTACCATATTCAAAAGGAGTTTCGCTTCTCCCGTTTGGGGGAAGGTGCAACGCATGATACCTACACGGTCGCCAGTGGCCAACTCCACTTTCACTTGAGGCTCGTCAAAAAGTACGGCGTAATAACCAGGCTTGGCCCACTCGTTTTCATGTTGGAATGCAGCGCACACTTGGTCGCCAACAGCAGGCGTAAAGCGGAAGTCGCCGTAATCGGAGCAACCGGTGCCGCTAAGGTGAGTGGTGCTAAAGCCAAGGATGGGGCTATCGGAGGTATGGTAGCCTGAGCAGCCGTCCCAAGCGTTCATGCGAGTGTCGG
>JAEEGH010010801.1_pt1 | contig 20852 bp, 17 predicted proteins | sample 9134181 | NCBI WGS metagenome assembly JAEEGH01 (sample SAMN16246544, study PRJNA631951) | gut metagenome | biome: gut microbiome; feature: rumen; material: DP-attached | host: Bos | place: Iran: Karaj | collected 2018-10
GTTTAGCAATGGAACTCGAAGGAAAGCTTTACCTTGTGGTTGATTTTCAGCATGTAAAACCAGGCAAAGGCGGAGCATTCGTCCGTACAAAACTTAAGAGCCTCGAAAATGGTAGAACCATTGACAAGACTTTTAACTCGGGTGCATCAATAAATCCAGTAAGAATAGAGCGTCGTCCGTATCAGTTTGTATATAAGGACGATATGGGATACAATTTCATGCACATGGAGACTTTTGAGCAGATTGCAATTCCTGAAGATGTTATTGATGGTGTAGAATTCTTGAAGGAAGGTCAGGATGTTGAAGTTGTTGTTCATGCAGAAACAGAAACTCCGCTTTCATGCGAACTTCCTCCATTCATCGAGGCTACCGTTACATATACAGAGCCAGGTTTGAAGGGTGATACAACAACCAACGCTTTAAAGCCTGCAACAATCGATACTGGCGCTCAGGTGATGGTTCCTTTGTTCATCGAAATAGGTGAAAAGATAAAAGTTGACACACGCACAAAGGAATACGCTGAAAGGGCAAAATAATCTTTCGGTTTGAAAATGTACGAAACGGACAATAAAAATACATTCAATGCATCAGATGTAATGCTTCTTATATACAAGAAGAGGATACATCTGTTGATTGTCTGTAGCGTGGCTCTAGTAGCATCTGTTATTGTCAGTTATCTCATTCCTGAAAAGTACAAGTCTACGGTTGTATTGTACCCTGCCAATTCCACTTCAGTGTCGCAGACACTAGCCACCGATATGAATACCGAAAAGGGTTTGTTGCAATTCGGTGAAAATGAAGAGGTGGAACAAATGATGCAGATGCTTCAGTCGAACGACATTAGGAATCGAATTGTAGAAAAATATAATCTTATCGAACACTACAGGATTGATCCTAATACAAAATACCTCTATACTAAATTGTATGACAAATACGATGACAATGTAAAATTCTCTCGTACCGAATACACTTCGGTAAAGATTGAGGTACTTGACGAAAGTCCAGACACTGCAGCATTAATAGCCAATGACATTTCGTATTTGCTCGATACGGTATATTCGCGTATGCAACGTGAAAGAGCATACAGGGCTCTTAAGATTGTTGAGAATGAAATGCTGGAACAGGAAGTTCTAGTTAAGAACATTAGCGACTCGCTTGAGAAATTGGGAGCTCTCGGCGTGATAGAAGTAAAATCGCAGGCCGAAATGTATAGCGAGCAGTATGCTATTGCATTGGCTAGCGGAAATGCAAGTCGTATAAAAGAGTTGAAAATGCAACTCGATACACTTGCAAAATATGGCGCTGCCCATACGATGCTAACCTCACAGCTCAAAGAGGAAGTTCAGATTCTGACACTGAGAAAAAACAAGTATAGAGAAGCAAAAATCGAACTCGAGCAAGATTTGCCTAATGCGTTTATAGTCAACAAGGCCGAAAAAGCAGAAAAGAAATCGTATCCTATACGGTGGCTAATTGTGCTGACCAGTGTTATAGCGACATTTATGCTGACATTAATTGTCTTCGCAATAATCGAACCTTTAAAAAAAAAGAGCGGAGACGACCTAGAAGCGATAAAAAAGGACTGAAAAGGGAGATAATTTTTTACACAATACTACCAAATTACGAAACTATGGAAAGTTACTTCAAGACAAAAAGCATTTTCAAGATCATTTCTAAATGGAAATGGCACATATTGATAATAACGGTAGTAGCCACAATTCTCAGTATCGTATTTTCTGCTCCGTATTTCATACATCCAAAATATAAGTCATCGGCGACATTATATCCTGCAAATATTGTATGCTATTCGGACGAGTCAGAATCAGAGCAGATGCTTGAAATTATGACTTCAGACGATATAAAGTTTTCGATAATTGAGCAATACGACTTGTACGAGCATTATTACTTGGATTCGACAGCAAATGGATCGTTGGCAAAAATGATGAAATATTACGACGACAATGTCATAATAGAAAAAACGCCAAATGATGCTGTGAAGATAACTGTCTGCGATGAAGATCCGCAGGTAGCAGCCAATATGGTTAATTCAATCATCGAATGTTTTGACAATTTGGTATTGAAGAACAATGCTGAAAAGTCGGAAGAATTGTTCACCATATATAGTTGTTCGCTAAAAGAAAAAGCTCATGTAATTGATAGCCTTTCCGACTTGCTGAAAAAATATGGAACCGAATATGGAATGATTGATGAAAAATCGCAAACGCGAGCATATAGCGAAGCCGTGGCACAAGGACGTGCAAGTGGCGATGCAACAACCATCCTTAATAACTGGCAGGAATATGGTGCCGAATACAAAAAGACAGATTCGCTTCTAAACAATACAATACTGAGGTATAACAGGGACTTGAAGGTTTGCGAGGACGCAAAACGAGATATGAATAAGAAGCAAACGTTTTCAAACGTTATTTCGAAGCCGTATCCGGCCGACAAGAAATTCTACCCTGTACGCTGGCTTATAGCTCTACTTTCGGCTATAGGCGGTTGCCTGATAGGAATATTAGCTGTTGCAATAATTGAAGGTTGTAGAAAGCCCAAGGAAGAATAAGTTGACACCAAAGGCAAAAATAATAACTTTTTATGCGCTTGCAGCCGTATTTATCATTATCGACTGCTTTCTGATTGCAAAATACCAGACGTATGCATTCAACTTGCTACCGGTTGCGCTTATCGTAATTGGTGCAATTTTTTTTGCTTTCGACAGGGTATTGCTTTTTTCGGTAATGTGCATACCGTTCTCCATTCCGATAAAGGTGTTTTATCCCGATATGGGATTTAATATTGACATACCTACCGAACCTTTGTTCGTGGGGGTTATGTTGATATTTATACTCAAACTATTGATAGAGCACAAATACGATCGCAAAATACTGAAGCATCCGCTATCAGTAATGGTAATATTATACATTTTATGGCATCTTGTTACCGTATGCACAAGCACGATGCCACTTGTGTCGCTTAAGAGCTGGCTGGCTTCGCTATGGTTTATCTTGCCATTCTTTTTCCTCGGAATACTTTTGTTCAAGAAAGAAAAGAATATATACAGGTTCTTTTTCCTTTATATCGTCCCGTTTTCTGCTCTTATAATAATAACACTTGTTAAGCATTCGGCATATAACTTCGACCAACATATAGGTAACGGAATAATGAATCCGTTTTTCAATGATCACACATCATACGGTGCAGCAATTGCGATGTTCATACCATTCTTGTTGGGATTTTCACTGAATAGGGAAGTAAATTGGAAGTGGAGAATCGTTTCTGCAGTCCTGCTTGCCATTTTCATTACGGGACTTATTTTCTCTTATACAAGAGCGGCATGGATAAGTCTTTTTGGTGCCCTGGCAATGTTCCTGATCTTAAAGCTAAAGATAAGCAACAAAATAGTTTTTGCATTAATCATTATCGGTATAGGCGGGTTCGTGCTTATGCAGGACAAGATTCTGATAAAGATGGAAGGTAACAAGGTGGAATCGTCAACCGATTTTTCCAAGCATATTAAGTCCATCAGTAACATAACCTCTGACGCATCGAACCTTGAAAGAATAAACCGTTGGAATTGTGCAATAAGAATGTTCAAGGAAAAGCCAGTGTTTGGTTGGGGACCAGGAACATATCAGTTCAAATATGCTCCGTTCCAGCATTCCGACGAAAAGACGATTATCAGTACAAATGCAGGAGATGGTGGTAACGCACATAGCGATTATCTTGGTTCTTTGGCCGAGTCGGGGCTTTTAGGGATGCTAAACTATATATTGGTTTGTATAATAATATACATTACCGGGACACGAACCTATCACAGGTTAAAGGACAAAAAGCTGAGAATGATAGTGGCATCTGCATTGTGTGGGCTTGTCACTTATTTCATTCACGGCTTACTGAACAACTTCCTCGACATTGACAAGATTGCCGTTCCATTCTGGGCTTTTGCCGCGATGATTGTGACGATTGATTTGTTCTATGCCAAGAAAGAGGACGAGATTCCTGCTGAAAACGTAGTACAAGACAAACCTGAAGAATAGTGGCTGCTCACAACGAACTCGGAAAACTTGGTGAAGACATAGCTGCAAAGCGGCTTGTTTCGGAGGGTTACGAGATTCTTGAACGCCAATGGCGGTACAAGCACAAGGAAATAGACATTATTGCACGAAAAGACGGAATATTGGCGATTGTCGAAGTGAAAACCCGTAGTTCCGAGCAGTATGGCGGAGTGTCTGATTTCATCACAACAAACAAGACTAAATTCCTTGTCGAAGCTGCCGATGCATACGCAAGGCTTTTGGGGTCAAATTGTGAGATTCGCTTCGATGCGATTGTCATTTTTGTAATAGGTGACGAGTACAAGGTTGAACATATAGAGAATGTTTTCATTTCACAATAAAATACAAATATATGCAAGCTATAATTAAGACATTGGTACTGAGTTGTTTTGCAATAATTGCAACATTATGTTCAAATGCACAGATAAAACCTACGGCAACTTATGAATTTGCAAAGCGCGATAGTTCGTTGTATTTCGATTTCTACAAGTCGGCGCACTCTGCCGACAACTATACAGTTGTATTTGTGTTCGGTGGCGGATTTATCAGTGGGGCACGCAACGAAGGGTATTATCTGCCATATTATGAGAGGTTGGTTGACAGTAGTTTCAATGTGGTGGCAATCGACTACAGATTGGGACTGAAAGGAGCGAAAAACATAAGTCCGGTAAACCGCAAGCCATTGGAAGATGCAATTGCTATGGCAGCCGAAGATTTGCTTACCGCAACCAAATACCTGATTGATCACGAGAAGGAATTGCAGATTGACAGCCGTAAGATAATACTTGCAGGTTCGAGTGCTGGCGCGATAACGGTTTTGCAGGCTGACTATGAGCTTTGCAACCGCACCAAGCTAGGGCAAATCCTGCCAGAAGGTTTCCGCTATGCCGGTGTTATGTCGTTTGCCGGTGCAATATATTCCAAGAAGGGAAAAGTGAAGTATCGCTGTCAGCCGCCAGCTCCGACAATGTTCCTTCACGGTACTGCCGACCGTCTTGTAACATACAAGCAGATAAAACTGTTCAATATAGGTTTCATTGGCAGCAGCAAGATTGTCCCGCAGTTCAAGAAAAAGGATTATCCATATTATTTTGTGCGCTACGAAGACCTTGGTCACGAAGTTGCTGTTCGTATTCTTTACGATTTCGACAAGTCGATGTGGTTCATTGACAACTACATAGTTCGTGGTGCAAAAATCAAGCGTGACGACCTCATCAACGATCCGACCATCGAGCGACTAAAGTTCGGTAGCGCAAAACCATCTGACTTGTACTAGAATTGTAATCGTCCTAATTGTCCTTCGGGATTTGTAATTCCGAAGGCGAGAGTATAAGGATATTTTATCCGCCAAAACAAAATAATAACAATAGCCATATTTCGCCTGCTAATTGCAAAATCCTTGAATATTTTACAAAATCCATTGCACAGAATAAAAATATACATATATTTGCAATGATATATATCATTAAAATTTTGAGCCATGAAAAAATTAGTCTTAATATCAATACTCGTTGTAGCAATGGGTGTGATAGCATTTATGGGATGTGAAAGAGAACAGATTGTTCCTGACGAGGGACAGACACAAAGGACAAATGAAGATTCGCTGATAAATCAGCAGCAAATAGAACATGATACAGTTGGACAAATTCCTCAAAATGTGGAGTTTTCTGCTGTCGAAGTTGATTTCTCAAGGTATCATCTAACAGGTAATTGTGTTGATTATGACACTGCATATATCATAAATAGTCGGAGTCAGATGGAATCTCTTATAGGAGAATGTTACGATTCTCTACCTACAATTGATTTCAATTCTGGAACACTTGTATATGTTTTAGCATATGTTCCAGATATTTTGTTCAAGAAAAAATCAACTTTTGAAAAACTATCAGCATTGAGTTATACTTTTACTATTGATTTATATATGGGAGATGCAACATATAATCCACCCGTGCCAGTTGCTTATTATGTTGTGCCTAAATTAGAGAATACAGACTCTATAAATGTAATAAAGAATGAGTACGAATATGATGGCGAATAGGTTAATTTGTAAAATAATCATTGCGGTGACATTTATGTTTGTCGCCATGCCAATGTCATTATATCCACAAACTGCATATTATTGGTCTGATGGACGTCAAATAAATATGACAATTAACAACAATAAGTATTTCGTTGTTTCGGAAAAAACAGATACAGCATTAGTAAAAAATGAATTACAAAATGCATTGTCAATTTCCTATTTCAAACCGTTTTTGGTTGGGGCAGTACAAAACAATGCTACAAATACTCTAAATTCCAAATGCTGGTCAATTGTAGAAACATCTTCGCCAATAAGCATTCCATCTAATAGCAGTATTGAATATATGACACCACATTTTACATTGACGGATGCTACAACAGTAGGTATTTCAAATTTGTTTTATGTGAAGTTAAAAAATTTGTCAGACACGTTGAAATTGGATAGCCTTTCTAATTTATACAATGTAACACGTATTGGTTATTATAATAGAATGCCATTATGGTGGACTATGGAATGTACAAAATACTCAATAGGAAATTCCCTTGAGGTGGCAAACGCTTTTTACGAATCGAATCTTTTTGATGCTGCCCATCCTGACATTATGTGCGATATTGTACCTGACTGTACGAATGATTATTATTTTTCCAGTCAGTGGAATCTATCCAATCAAGACTATTCTGGAATTGACATAAACTATTGCAAGGCTCGTAATATTACAACAGGAAATGCCAATACAATTGTAGCTGTATATGATTTAGGTATTCAGGCTAATCATCCTGACTTGAACAACATATCTACAATATGCTATGACATTGAATCTGGGACAAACATCAATGTTGTGTACAATAATCATGGAACATGGTGTGCCGGAGTTATTGGTGCTACTGCAAACAATAATATTGGAGTTGCCGGTATTGCCCCTTCATCTCCAATTGTTCCAATTTGTTATCCTGGATATGGAGCAAATCCGGATGCTTGGACACGAAGGGCAAATGGTTTTTTCTTTGCCTTAGATAATAATGTATCTGTAATAAACTGTTCTTGGCATGTGGCAGAAAATGACATTGTCAGGAACGCTATAGAACGTGTAATAAATGAAGGTGTTGTTGTCGTTGCGTCGGCAAGTAATAGAGGTGTTGCTTCTTTAGCATTCCCTGCTTCTATGGCAAATGTGATTGGAGTTGGTGCTATTGTAAAGAATGGAACAAGATACCAGTACTCTAATTATGGAGATAGTCTTAATTTGGTTGCTCCAGGTGTAAATATTTTCACGACAGATTTAAATAGCGGATACTATGATTCATTTGACAAAACATCAGCAGCGACTCCTCATGTTTCTGGTGTGGCGGCTCTTATGCGTTCTGTAAATTCAAATCTAACATCTGCACAAGTAAAAATGATAATAGAACAGACTGCGCAACGAATCCGAGATGTAAATGAAGATCCTGAGAATGGATTGTATAGTTATACAGAATCATCTGACCATCCAAATGGGCCATGGAATGACCAAATGGGTTATGGACTTATAGATGCCCACGCTGCCGTAATGGAAGCGTATTTCTATGATAGGGAGATTCTTGGTAACGACATCATAAATCCATGCAACACAACATATCCATGCAATATGGCTTTTACTTATAATCTAAATAATAGCAGCAAACCGAATAACACAACGGTACAATGGTCTGTAACTGGTAATCTTGAATTGATATCATCAAACAACTATCAGGCAAACATACGGCCTACAGGTAATGGTACTGGAATAATAAGAATAAGTTATACACACGAAGGATATACCGTTACCAAGGAAAAACAGATTACAATCGAAAATTTCCCTACATTTAACTATTACTATTGCAATTATAGTACAAGTGGTAATATGACTTTCAATAATGAACTTTATATAAGCGGAACATTTACAGTAAACAGCGGTCATGTTGTAACAATAAGTGGTGTGTGTTTATGTTTTCCTGATTCAAAGATTATTATACAGCCAGGAGGAAAACTAATAGTTGATGATGGAAAACTTACCAGCTATTGTCCTGGTAAAATGTGGAACGGCATATATGTAGTTGGCAACTCCTACCAGCAACAACTAGCTGCAAATCAAGGTACTTTGGAGATAAAGAACAATTCGCTGATAGAAAATGCTGAATGGGGTATTATCACATGGAATGGATATGATTACGGCACTTCGGGAGGCATAGTGAAATGCAGCAATTCAACATTCCACAATAATGGAAGGGCGGTAGAAATTTATCCGTACACCAACCACGATGCAAACAACAACGAGTGCGGCAATGTAAGCTACCTGAAGAACTGCAACTTTACAATTGACGACAACAATATATTCGCTTCGTCAAATGCGACCTATACATACATGATAAAGATGAGCGCTGTAAATGGTATTTCAATACGTGGTTGCCACTTCAGCGACACCCGTACGGGGTCGCCCACACGCGGAACCGCAATATATCTTGCAGGTGCCGGCGTAAACTTCAAGCCATCGTGTTCCTATGGCGACTACACTATCAATATGCCGTGTATCTGCATGGGAGAAAGCAGGAATACTTTCAGCGGCTTCACAAAAGGTATAAGTGTGCAGAATCCAGGGTCAAATTATACGATTAATGTGTTCAAGACCGATTTTGCCCTATGCGAGCAAGGAATTTATACGAGTGCTGTGAACAACTATAATGTAACGATGTCGAACTTTAATCTATCGGGAGTCGAGTTCCTAACCACGTTGGACGGGTACGGCATATACTCAAACAATTGCAGTGGATACAAGGTAGAAGCCAATAATTTTTACACGACAAATACATCCCATGTATTTTGTAATACATGTGGTATTCATATGCAGAATTCGGGAAACAATGCCAATACCATCTACAGGAATACATTCGAGAAGTTGGATGATGGCATAAAATCTATAAATAATCCGGGACTTCAAGTTTCGTGCAATGAGTTTTCCGACAACTTTACCTGTGACATAGGTAACCTCGGTTCCATTCCGAGCCAGGGGACATCGAGTGTGAGTGCAGGCAATCAGTTTTCATCAGGAGTCTCCAATTTTACATCAAACATCGCTCTCTACTACTACCACAGCGGAGCGCAATTATCATCGAACCCATATTATCCCGCATCAACATCGAACAATATCACCAAAATACCAAATATTACAGCCAACGAATGCGAATCTACAATATGCATTGTACCGATATTGCCGCCAATACATCCGCCAATTAATCCTAAGTCCTCACCAGCCAGCGATGACATCACTCTTTACGAATCGCTGCAGCAGGAGTACGATTCGCGCCTAGCGGAATACGATGCAGCCGGATATGGTTTCCTGCTCGAGAACTTTGATGAAGAAGATGCAGACATAGTGGCGCTGGCAAGACTTAAGCAGGATACGCTAATCACGATTCACCGCGCAATGGCAGAAATTGCAAACCGCAACATTGATGCAATATTGCAGGATACTCTGGTTTTTGACCGCGAGGCACTCAACGGATGGTACAACCGAATAAATACCCAGACAGCAAAATATTCGTTAGTAAATAGTTACTTCGAAGTTGGCGAATATGCTCTTGCCCGTCAGGAACTTGCATTGATACCACAGCGTTTTGCACTTACCACAGACGAACTTGCCGAGTACGACAATTTCTGCCAGTACCAGTCGTTGCGCGAATCGGTATATGCTTCGGGACGCAACTATGCACAGTTTACCGAAACCGAGATTGCAGAATTGCAGACGATTGCAGAACGCAACACAGGCGTATCGTCGGCGTATGCAAATTCGGTGCTCTGCTTCTTCTACGGTATCTGCCGTGACGAAGAATTAGACCTTGACTTCGACATAGATGCACCGATGAATAGCAAGAGTACAACTGCTGTTGCAGAATCAGATGCCGAGCAGCTTGCAATCTATGTTTATCCAAATCCAGCTGACGAGGAGTTGAACATTCTGCTCAACTCGCTTCCAGAAGGAAGAACAACGATTGAGTTCCACGATGTTACTGGTCGACTTGTTCTTTCCGAAGAAATCAAGGGTAACAGCACAAGCATAAACATTTCATCGCTTCGACAAGGCGTCTACATGTATCGCATAGTCAATGGTGACAATGTAATTGCAAGGGATAGGATTGTGAAGGAATAGAAATCTCATTTTTTCATATTTAAGATGGCAGATGCATTTTGTGTCTGCCTTTTTTACGATATAAAACCATAAACTTAGAATCGGGGTAGTTCAGTAAACATATAAATTACAAAACCAGCAAACTTTTTTCATTCTCCCGATACATAAATCAGAAATTTTATGTAGGTTTGCAAATCAAAAAAAATTAACAAAACAAAATAAAATTATTATGAATAACGCATTATTCTCATTCAGAGAGCCGAAGAACGAACCGGGATTCTCATACGCACCCGGAACACCAGAAAGAAAATTATTGAAAGAAGAACTCGAACGTCAGTTCAACCAGTGCATCGAAATTCCTTGCATCATTGGCGGTAAGGAAGTTAAGACTGGTGACATGGGCAAGGTTGTTATGCCTACAAACCACAAGCACGTGCTTGCAAAGTACCACAAGGTTGGCAAGAAGGAAGTACAGATGGCTATCGACGCTGCATTGGCAGCTAAGAAGCAGTGGGAAGACACCCCATGGATTGAACGCGCTTCCATCATGATGCGTATCGGCGAACTTCTTTCGAAGAAATACAGATATGTTATCAACGCAGCTACTATGCTCGGTCAGGGCAAGAACCCGATGCAGGCTGAAATCGACAGCGCACAGGAAACTATCGACTTCCTCCGCTTCAACTCGTACTTCGCATCGAAGATTTACGCTCAGCAGCCAATTTCCGACAATTCGGTACTCAACCGCAACGAATACCGCGCAATGGAAGGATTCGTTTATGCAATCACTCCGTTCAACTTCACATCAATCGCTTGCAACCTCAATATTTCGCCAGTATTGATGGGTAATGTTACTATCTGGAAGCCGGCTACAACCGCTATCCTTTCCAACTACTACCTGATGAAGATTTTCCAGGAAGCAGGTTTGCCAGACGGCGTTATCAACTTCCTCCCAGGCAAGGGTTCGGTTATCAGCAGCGTAGCTTTCACATCACCTCACCTTGCAGGTATCCACTTCACCGGAAGCACATCTACTTTCAAGGCATTCTGGAAGCAGATTGGCGACAACATCGACAAGTACAACACATATCCAAAGATCGTCGGCGAAACAGGCGGTAAGGACTTCATCTTCGCTCACAAGTCGGCTGACCCACGCGAACTCGCAGTTGCAATCGTACGCGGTGCTTTCGAATTCCAGGGACAGAAGTGCTCGGCAGCTTCACGCGCATACATTCCAAAGTCGTTGTGGGATGAAACCTTGAAGAATGTTAAGGAAATGATGAAGACCGTAAAGGTTGGCGATGTATTCGACTTCACAAACTTCGTAAACGCAGTCATCGACGAAGAATCGTTCGACAAGATTGCAGGTTACATCGACAGGGCTAAGAAGTCGCGCAAGGCTAAGATTGCTCTCGGTGGAACATACGACAAGAAGGTTGGCTACTTCATCGACCCGACCATCATCGTTACTACCGATCCGCACTACGAGGCTATCCAGGAAGAAATGTTCGGTCCGGTTATCACCGTTTTCGTTTACGACGACGACAAGTACACCGAAACTCTTCACCTCTGCGACGAAACTTCGCCATACGCACTTACAGGTTCAATCTTTGCAAAGTGCCGCTATGCAATCATCGAAGCCGAAAACGTACTTCGTCACGCAGCAGGTAACTTCTACATCAACGACAAGCCGACAGGCGCAGTTGTTGGCAACCAGCCATTCGGCGGTGCAAGAGCATCGGGTACCAACGACAAGGCAGGTAGCGAACTCAACCTCTACAGGTGGATTAGCACCCGCTCGATTAAGGAAACTTTCTGCCCACCGACAGAATACGGTTATCCTTTCCTTGGAGCTGACAAGAAAAAATAAAGATTGATTCCAATCATATAGGCGGAGACCAAAATCTCCGCCTTTTTTTTGGCACGACGTTTGAATAACAATTATTTTGTTACTTTTGCATAATAATTTTAAAAACGTATAAAATATGAGAAACTTACTGTCGATTTCATTCTTTATGATTTTCACACTTGCAACATGCTGCGTATTTGCGCAAAACAACAACAAACAGAATCAATCAAGCAAACAGGACAATAGAGTACAAACTTTTGCCGCTGCTAATGCAAAATATTCATGCTGGAAAATTACAGGCGAAAATGGAGATCTTGAATTTAGATGGGACACAGAAGCCAATGTAAGGCAGTGGATTAACGAAATGCAATCACAGCACAACGAAACATATACCTATAAATCATGTAATCATAAAACAGTTGACGAGTGCGATGCCAACAACGAAAAGAGCCAACCTAAGAAGTGCTGGAAGATAACGGCCACCAAGAACGGTCAAGGCTATGAGCAGTACTTGTGGTCAACCGAAACCGTAGCAAGACGCAAGGTTTCAAATTTACAAGCCGACGGGTACCTGCAGGCAAAATATGTGGAAACACCAGCCAATGACGAAAAGTCGTGCCATGCTCCAGAGACAGAGACAAATACAAATACTAATCCCAACCAGTATGCATGCTGGAAAATAACTATAGGAATCACTGTAACCTACTTGTGGAGCCGCGAAATTGAGGCACAAAATATAGTAAACAATGCCCGGAATTCGGGACAGACAGCCTCGTACGAACTTTCGCCAGACAAGACAAAGGACAATTGCCGTTAAAAATAAAAAAAAGTGGCAGTTGCCACTTTTTTTTATGTATATCACTTCTTTTTTATCTACCACGCCCATACAAGCAATCCGCCACAGATAATGATTCCCGTCACTACAAGGTCGATAATGCAGAAACCCATTATATCCTTGGCGTTGAGTTTTGCTATGGCAAGTGCAGGAATTGCCCAGAATGGTTGAATAAGGTTTGTCCACGCGTCGCCCCACGAGATTGCCATGCCCGTAAGTCCAGGGTCAACGGCAAGATTTGCGCCTGCTGTGAACATAATAGGTGCTTGAATTGCCCAGTGTCCGCCGCCCGAAGGTACAAACATATTGAGCACGGCTGCACAAAGGAAGGTTAGCAAGGGATAAGTTGTGGGCGTTGACACCGAAATACAAGCATCGCTAATGACTGTGCCGAGGCAAATTCCCGATTCGCCCACGCCTGTGATGATTCCCATAATTCCAGCATAGAACGGGAACTGAAGCAGAATGCCAGCCGCACCAGTCGCCGACTTTGTGAAGGCGTGTACGTATGCAAGCGGCGTTTTGTGAAGAATAACACCGAGGAACAAAAACAACATTATCACCGAATGGAGGTCGAGCGAACCACCACGGAAAAACAATTTTATTGTAAGATATGTCAATCCTAAGATTGCTATTATCAGACTTAGAATGCGGCTGTTTTCCATCTTTTCGGCTGGAGTGCTAGCCTTTTCGGTCTTGACAGGAGCTTCTTCGGCAAGCAAATCGGGATTTATTGCGACTACCTTGTCGGCTTTGGGGTGCATAAGCGAGTTTACCGCCACAAGAGCGACTATTATTAGCGCGACAATCACAATGTTGTACGGACTGAGCACGGTGTCGGTTATGGGAATTGGATTTTCGAGCGCACCTTGCGTTACTTCCTTCAAGCCAGCACCCGGGGTAGCCATTGTGAGAGGAATCGAGCCTGACAAACCAGCGTGCCAAACTACAAATCCACTGTATGCCGAAGCAATGAGCAAGCGGTAGTCGACACCCGGCAGCTTACGGGCGATTTCCTTAGCGAAAATCACGCCCACGATAAGACCAAAGCCCCAGTTGAGCCAGCAGGCAAGCGACGAAATAGCAGTTACAAGAGCAATTGCACCAACGGGTTTCTTCGGTAGCGAAGCCAGCCAGCTTATGCCACGCTTAATGAGCGGTGCCGATGCCAAAGTGGAGCCGCACACCAGCACCAAAGCCATCTGCATAGCAAACGCTAATAGCGACCACACGCCATTGCCCCAGTTCTCGACCACCTCGAGCGGTGTCTGATGACAGACGGGCATAGCAATAAGAAAAGCTACGACGGTGAGTATTACGGCAAAAATAAATGGTTCTGGCAGAAGTTTCTGCACCAACTTTACACAAGCGTTTATTATTTTCTGGAACATATTCTGAATTTTTACGCAAAAATAAAAAAATTACGCAAACCGTTTTGTCTGTTTAAAAACAAACTATACCTTTGAGTAAAATTTACGCAAAAAAACATGGAACAAGGCTATACATACAAATACCCGCATCCAGCTGTCACGGCCGACTGTGTGGTTTTCGGATTCGATGGCAAAGAACTTAAAATCCTGCTCATCGAACGCGGAAACGATCCATACAAAGGTTGCTGGGCCTTTCCTGGCGGATTCATGAACATCGACGAAACAACCGAACAATGCGCCATACGTGAACTCAAAGAGGAAACAGGACTCGACATTGCAAACATCGAGCAATTACACACTTTCACCGATGTTAACCGTGACCCGCGCGAAAGGGTTATCACAGTGGCGTACTACGGGTTTGTAAAGCTAGCCGAAGTAAAAGGCAGCGACGATGCCGCCCGCGCACAATGGTTTGCATTAAACGACATTCCCCGTCTTGCCTTCGACCACGGCAAAATCCTTAACATTGCCTTGCAAACGCTTAGAAATAAAGCCTTTGCGAAACAAGTACCCGACTCTATTGTCAAAGATTTCACAAAAACAGAACAGCAAAAAATATTAAATATGATATCAGAACAAAAAAAAGAACGCATTACACCAGATTTCATACGATCGCTCGAGAAAAATGAGATTTTTGTATTCGGAAGCAACCTTGCTGGAGCTCACGGCGGCGGTGCAGCACGAATAGCTTTGGATAAGTTCGGCGCAGTGTGGGGACAAGGCGTTGGCTTGCAGGGACAAAGCTACGGCATACCAACTATGCAGGGCGGAGTGGAAACCATAAAGCCTTACGTCGACGAATTTATCGACTTCGCAAAGGCACATCCTGAATACAAATTCCTAGTTACTCGCATTGGCTGCGGAATTGCAGGTTTTACCGACGATGAAATTGCACCACTGTTCTTGAATGCGAAGAATCTGGAAAATGTATGGTTACCAGAAAGTTTCATTAAGAACATGTAGAATTTTCACATATCCGAAAAAAATTGTAAACTTGCATTGATTTTCTAAAATCGAGAATGGAACGATTTTTGACAATAGCGTATAAAACAAAATTTTGGAGGAACTGAAATGAAAACAAAAGCAATAATTACTGCAATCGCATTCTTAATGCTGACAGTATTATCATTCAGTGCATTAGGACAGGAAACCATTTACCTAGAAGCCGATTCATCCGACAACAGCTCGTCGTTTAACATAGACGCTCCACGCAACGAAATAAGCGCTAGCATAGGAGCCGTATCGGCATTCGGTGGCGTATTCGACTTTTTCAAGCTAGTTATCGAAGGCGTAGGAAATGGTTTGGCCGGCAACCGAACCGACACAAAATTCATCGGCACCTATGGACTCGACTACTACTATCAGGTAAACAAATGGTTCCGACCAGGTATAAAAGTTGTTTACGAAGGCCTTACCACCTCCATATACGACTCTACCGATGTACTTATAAACCACTATAATACATCTACCCTATCCGTTATGCCAAGTGTACAGTTCTCGTACCTGAACAAAAAGTATGTCAAACTATATTCGGGCATCGACATGGGCGTTGGTACCATCTTCGACGACAACAAAAAAGGTTCAAATTCATCATCCGCATTTTTTGCATTCAACATCACGCCAATAGGCATACGTGTTGGAAACGACAATATTTTCGGACTTGTAGAGACTAATATCGGAATGGACGCAACGATAAAAGTGGGATTTGGCGCCCGGTTCTGACAGACATTGTATTGCAATACACAAAAAAAGAAGCAACCTCATTGGTTGCTTCTTTCGTATAACTAAAACTAATTATTCCTTTTCTCCTGTTCCCCTTATAATTCCTCTGTTCGAATTGCGGAGGAAAAGCACAATCTCGTCGCGCTCCTTGGTGGCAGGAAGTTCGTTCTCGATGTAAGCCAGTGCCTGACTAACATTCATTCCCTTGTTGTACAGAACTCTGTAAACATCCTGAATGTTGTTTATCATCTCGTTGGTAAAGCCTCTGCGACGAAGTCCGATAGAATTTACACCCGAATATGCCAGCGGATTTCTTGCTGCGCGGATATACGGAGGAACGTCCTTGCCGACAAGAGAATTGCCTGCGAACATGGTATGTGCTCCAATATGGCAGAACTGATGTACCAGAGTATTGGCACTCAGGATAGCAAAATCGTCAACAACAACTTCGCCAGCCAATGTAGCACCATTCACAAGTATCACATTGTTTCCAACAACACAGTCGTGAGCCACATGGCAATAAGCCATTATCAAGCAGTTGGAACCTATTACTGTACGTCCCTTTGCAAGAGTGCCACGGCTTACGGTTACGCATTCGCGAATCATGGTATTGTCGCCAATCTCTGCAGTAGTCTTTTCTCCTTGGAACTTCAAGTCCTGCGGAATAGCAGCTATTACTGCACCTGGGAATATCTTGCAGTTCTTGCCGATTTTAGCACCTTCCATTATAGTTGCATGAGGACCGATCCATGTGCCCTCACCTATTTCAACGTTCTTTTCAATATATGCAAATGGTTCAATTATAACATTCTCAGCTATTTTTGCCGATGGATGAACGTATGCAAGCGGTTGATTCATGTCTATTTTATCTGTTTAATAAATAATGTCTTAATTCTTTCGACAACTGGGTATTGGCCGAATGTCCTGGACGAACAGCCTCTATCCTTGCGTTGAAACGGAATCCGCACAATGCGAGGTCGCCGATTATATCGAGCAGCTTATGGCGTGCCGGCTCGTTGTCGAACTGTAGCTTAATGGTGTTGAGTATTCCACTTTCCTGCGCCTTTATGCTTTCCTTTCCACATATTGCCGCGATACGGTCGTACTCGCTCTGCGGAAGCACCTTATCTACAACTACTATTGCATTGTCGAGGTCGCCGCCCTTTATAAGATTCATCTTGAGCAATGGCTCTATTTCGCTGAGGAATACAAACGTCCTGCAGTTTGCAATCTCCGATGCAAAGTCGGCAAGATTTGAAAGTTCGGCAGTTTGCGACGGCATTGCAGCACCATAATCTACCAGCACCTTTACGCTATAACTATTCGATGGGTTAATGGTAATTTCTGTTCCTTTGCCATTCGAAAACTTGATTGGCTCGACAACATCAACGATCTTAAGCTCTGCATCCTGCTCCACAATGCCTACTCTAGAATAGCCTTCTACATAATACTTCGAACTGCCGTCGAGTATTGGCACTTCGGGTCCATCAATGCAAAATTCGGCATTGTCGATACCCATGGCGTATGTAGCTGCAAGCAAATGCTCTATTGTACTGACACTTACACCGTTCTCCTCAATTGTCGTTCCTCGCGAAGTTGCATTCACATTGTCGGCAACAGCCTTCACACGTGGACAACCTTCCAGGTCTGTCCTTACAAACACATATCCGCTATTAGGCTCTGCAGGCTTTATTGTCAGCGTCGACACTTTGCCAAAATGCAAACCTTGGCCCGATAATCTTATTTCTGCAGCAATTGTCTTTTGCTTCATTATACGATTTTAAAAATTCGTGCAAAGTTAGTATTTATTTTGTTAATACTAAAAAACTTTTTTGCACCTATAAAATAAATCAGGAGAAAAATCGTTGTCACTTAGGCATAAACGAAAAACTTTTTGGAGGAATCGCTTATACTGCACCTTATTACAATTCCCTACCCAATATTTTCAGCACCTCGTACGATGCCATTTGCTCGGCTTCTTTCTTTGTCCAGCCTTTGCCGCTAGCCATAAACTTGCCATCGATGCAAATTTCGGTAACAAAATGATACAATTTCTCGCATGCTTCCATACTCTCAAAAGTATCAATATCGAGCGCAAACTTCTCCTTCTGCGAATACTGGAGCAGACGCGACTTGTAGTCGCTGTTGTGCTTCATAAGGTTCTCGACGTCGAAATAATGCTCGAAGATTCCCCTTACAAACTTATCGCACACCGCATAGCCCTTGTCGAAGAAAATTGCTCCTACAAGCGCTTCGAACGAATTTCCTGTAATGTTCTTCTGTTCGTTAGTACGACCTTCCTTGTATTGCATCAGTCGCTTGAGCTGCAATTCGTTAGCAACCCTATTTAGGCTTTTGCGGCTGACGAGCATCGACCTCAGCACCGAAAGTTCACCTTCGGTCGATTGCGGATACTTCTCGTACAACATCACACTGGCAATAGTACTTATCACCGAATCGCCCAGAAATTCTAGTCGCTCGTTGTTGTAGCGAATCTCCTTTTGCTTCTGGTTTGCCGAAGCATGACGGAGTGCCATCTTGTAATACAAGATTTCCTTCGGCTTGAAGCCTAAAATTTTTTCAAGCTGTTTCCTTAATTTCTCGTCCTTGGGATTTTTCTTCCTGAAAAGAAACGACAGAAACATTACTTGGACATTTTTTTGAAAATGATGGATGTATTGTGACCGCTGAATCCGAATGCGTTCGACAGTGCATAATCAACATTGCGCTTCTGGGCTTTGTGCAATGTGAGGTTAAGTCTGCGGTCGATTTTTTCGTCGAACTGCTTGTGGTTAATTGTCGGAGGCACTACGCCTTCGTTTATAGCAAAAATGCAGAACATCGACTCGATGGCTCCAGCCGCGCCGAGAAGGTGACCTACTTCCGACTTGGTGGAACTGATGTTCAGGTTGTAGGCATGCTCTCCAAAAACTTTCTGTATTGCAAGTATTTCGGGGAGGTCGCCAATTGGCGTAGACGTAGCGTGAGCATTTATGTAATCGATCTTTTCGGGAGCGATTCCAGCATTCTTCAATGCATTGCTCATTGCAATGATTCCGCCAAGTCCTTCGGGATGAGGAGCGGTAATATGGTAGGCATCGGCCGAAAGTCCAACGCCAGCCACCTCGGCATAAATTTTTGCTCCGCGGTTCTTTGCATGCTCGTATTCCTCGAGTACAAGCGCACAACCGCCCTCGCCCATCACAAATCCGTCGCGCGTAGCGCAGAACGGACGCGATGCCGTCATGTATTCATCGTTGTTCTTCGACATTGCCTGCATCGACTGGAAACCTTCCATTCCAACCTCGTTGACCGAAGCTTCGGAACCACCCGTCACTATCATGTCGGCCATGCCGAGACGAATGAGGTTTACAGAGTCGATGATGGCATTTGCCGACGATGCACACGCCGATACCGTGTTGTAGTTCGGCCCCATTAGTCCATGCCTTATCGAGATGGTTCCGGCTGCTATGTCGGCTATCATCTTAGGTATGAAAAATGGAGAGAACCTAGAAACAGCACTGCCCGCATAGTCGAGAATTTCGCCAAAAATAGTGTTCGAGCCACCAATTCCCGATGCCCAAATGACACCAGCCCTTGTCCTGTCGATTGTATTGAAATCGATACCAGAGTTCTTTATGGCCTCGTCGGAAGCTATAATAGCGAACTGACAGAAACGGTCGAGTTTTCGAAGCTCTTTACGGTCGAAATACTGTTCGGGGGCAAAATTCTTTACAATGCAAGCAAACTTGGTCTTAGAAGAAGAGGTGCCGTAGGTGTCTATAAGGGCAGAGCCACTAACACCATCCCGAACGTTATTCCACGTTTCGAGACACGTCAGTCCAACGGGCGATATTGCGCCCATGCCGGTTACGACAACCCTCTTAAGATCCATGCTATTTACTTGATGTGCGCTTCAATATAAGCTATTGCAGCTCCTACTGTAGTGAGATTTTCAGCATCAGTATCAGGAATTTCAACACCAAATTCCTTTTCAAATTCCATTGTCAATTCTACAGTGTCCAATGAATCAGCACCCAAATCTGAAATGAAACTTGCTTCTGGTGTAACTTCTGCTTCGTCAACACCCAATTTTTCTACTATAATACTTTTTACTCTAGATGCAATGTCTGACATAATTCTTTAATTTTAGTTAATAAAAATACATTAAAAAAAAATCGCCGCAAAATAACAAAAATCATTTCAGATAGTCAAACTTTTTTTAATTCTTTTTGCCCATGACATTTTTTTTTATGTTCTTTGCATTGATAATCAAAACATAAAGAACGAAACTATGGACAAACCCGTAAAAATAGCCTTATTTGCCTCAGGCTCAGGCACTAACGTCGAAAATATAGCAAAATACTTTGATGGCAGGACCACCGCAAAACCAGTGTGCGTACTATGTAATAAGCCCGATGCCTTCGTGCTGGAGCGCGCAAAACGTCTCGGACTCGACTCCATGACCTTCAATCGAGCCGATTTCAACGACGGGAAACGAATAATGGAATACCTTAATAAATATAAGGTCGACATGATAGTCCTCGCAGGCTTCCTCTGGCTAGTTCCGCAGTACCTCATCGACGCCTATCCCAGTCGCATAGTCAACATCCACCCTGCACTGCTGCCCAAGTTCGGTGGAAAGGGTATGTACGGCATGCACGTGCACGAGGCCGTGAAGCAGAGCGGCGAAACCGAAACCGGCATCACCATCCACCTCATCGACGGTAACTACGACCAGGGAAGCACGGTTTTCCAGGCAAAGGTACAGGTAAGCCCCAGCGACTCACCCGACGA
>JAEEGH010010804.1_pt1 | contig 20848 bp, 17 predicted proteins | sample 9134181 | NCBI WGS metagenome assembly JAEEGH01 (sample SAMN16246544, study PRJNA631951) | gut metagenome | biome: gut microbiome; feature: rumen; material: DP-attached | host: Bos | place: Iran: Karaj | collected 2018-10
GGAATGCTTTGGAGGCGGTGCATCATGTCCGTGAGAATGCTTTGGAGGCGGTGCATCATGTCCGTGAGAAGGCTTTGGAGGCGGTGCATCGTGTCCGTGAGAATGCTTTGGAGGCGGTGCATCATGTCCGTGAGAAGGCTTCGGTGGCGGTGCATCATGTCCGTGATGATGTTCATTATGAGCAAGCAATCTGTCGAAAAAAAGGTGCGGCATGGATGAAGATGTGCCTACTGCAGATCTGTTGTATACGGATTTATCATCATAAGGAACATGGGTAGAAGCAAAGACTGATGTTGCCCCAAGCAGCATGACTGCGAAAGTCACAAATTTAAACCTGAATTTCATAAAAATCTCCCTATTGCAAAGGAACAGTACTTCTCTAAAAGGCGTGAAGATCACGCCAGCAAACAAATAACTAATCCTAAATCACCTAACCTTAGATCAGAACCTAGGAGGAGGCGGCGCATGATGTCCCGGAGGTGGTGGAGGCGGCGCATGATGTCCCGGAGGAGGCGGAGGCGGCGCATGATGTCCCGGAGGAGGAGGCGGCGGCGCATGATGTACCGGAGGAGGCGGAGGCGGCGCGTGATGTCCCGGAGGTGGTGGTGGCGGCGCATGATGATGATGCGGAGGTGGTGGTGGCGGTTCATGATGATGAGCCATCAAACCCGACGACACTTCATAAATGAGAGGCAGTGAAGCATCAACCACATTTTTATAACCAAGATCCTCATTCACAAACTGACCAGCGTTGGAGACGGTAGCAGCAGCTGACGATGAGGTGATAATAAATAATGCAGCTATGGTAGTAAGTTTAAAATAAGATTTCATAGAATCCTCTTACTGCAAAGTAATTTTCACCTAATTAAAATAATAGCGTGAAATCAATCACGCTATAAACACATACAACTAAACAAAAGGGCTAAAAAAACTGATATCAGTGTCTGTGGTGACCACCGCCAGGTCCTACTCCTGGTCCAGGTGGGATAACCATAGGTCCATGCCCGCCGCCACCGTGTCCGCCAGGTCCATGCCCACCGCCACCGTGTCCGCCAGGTCCATGCCCGCCGCCACCGTGTCCGCCAGGTCCATGCCAACCGCCACCGTGTCCGCCAGGTCCATGCCCGCCTGGACCGTGATGTCCTCCTGGTCCATGAGGACCCGGACGAGGACCCGGACCATAATGTCCATGATGAGGACCAGGACCAGGACCGTGATGATGATGAGGACCAGGACCGTGATGATAACGAGGTCCTGGAGGTGGTGGTGGAGGCGGACGGTGATAATAGCCTGGATCGTCGTAGAAGAAATCATCCTCTATAACAATACATCCATTCAGACTCACAGCCGCAAACATGCAGATTGCAGACAATAAAGATAATTTCATGGATTATTCTCAACCAGTAATATCTAAAACAACTGTACATACATACTTTCTCATTGCTGAAATGATAATTATTCAGAAATTAAAAGGATATCTGTACAGATCCCATAACTCTCAGAAATTATAGCATTACGTCCAAACGGGAAAATGATAACTGATTAGAATATTACGAATAAACTAGTCACATATCACCATTCTCAGCAAGGCTACATATTATGTGACTAAGGGATGCGTAAATTGTTCACGATAATTTACGCAAGGATGTGCATATGCAGGCTGTCGTGCTCAAATACCGTACTTAACCTGTTAAATTAAAGGCATTATTCTACGGAGCAAGACGTTCCAGTTCCCAGCATGTGTCCTTTCTTGTATAAAGAAAACGATCATGTAAACGATTTTTGCCACCCTGCCAGAACTCTATGGAAACAGGTTCAACTCTGAATCCTCCCCAAAATGACGGCACGGGAACCTCCCCTTTGGCAAACTTGTTTTTTAATTCCAGGAACTTTGCCTCAAGCACAGATCTTGCTGAAATAACGGAAGACTGATGGGAAACCCACGCTCCGATCTGACTGTCACGAGGTCTGGAAGTAAAGTAGCTTATAACCTCAAGAGTACTGATCCGTGATGCTCTGCCCTGAATATGAACCTGACGCTCCAGCGGATACCATGGAAAAAGAAGACTGACACAATTGTTGTTTTCTATGTGTCTTGCCTTTCTTGACGTTAGATTAGTAAAAAATACAAATCCCCTTTCATCAAATTTCTTCAGCAGTACAGAACGCTGACACGGCATTCCGGTACTGTCAGCAGTAGCCACTACCATCCCGGTAGGATCTGCGAGTTCAGCGTCAATAGCCTCCTGAAGCCACTTTTCGAAAAGAGGAAGCGGTTCGGACGGCATATCATCTTTTAACAAGGCTCCGCGTTCATATGAGCGGCGGATACCGCTGATAATCATAATACCTCCACACAAAAAGTTAAAAAAGGGATCAATGAAACATTGTATCCCCTAGAAATAAAACAGAATTTTCACTGCAAATCTGCACACATGAGGAACTTCCGTTAAACCTCAGTTCACCTGACTGAAAAAACAGGTGTCCTCTGTTCCATCAAAATGAATCTCATTATAATAGACGGTCTGTGCCAGACGATCAAACTCCTTTATCTTGTCTGATCGCGTATCGTTGTCCGCTACCCTGCGGCGAAGAGATTTAACCATACTGGTAAACAGTTCTCTGTTGTCGCCGAAAGCATGAACCATACAGTTGCTGGCAAGATCAATTTCATTTCTCAAATCGCTGATAACAGGCTCTCTGACCTTTCCGTCCTTGCTGTAAAAATCGGCTTTAAAAATATGCTGATACACCTGAGCCATCTGCATCAAGGAATTACGCTGCATCTGGGTCAGAAAATTAAGACTGTCAATATAAGCCTCAACATCGTCCCTTATATCGTTCCTGTTGTCATCAAAACCTAGCATATCTCCACCGCATCCCGCGAGTACCAGAGCTGCGGTAAACAGCAGAGATTTACAAAAAGGTCTCATTGTCATTCTACTTTCTTTTCCTGTTGTTTTTGTTAAAAGATTCAGAGGAGACCTGTCTGAATGAACAGCGTTTACCGTTTTTTCTGCTTTTTTCAGATTTCCCGGCGGCAGGAACAAGGCACCTGTCACTGTTACCAATCAGATAATCCTTTCCGCACTTTCTCAGAACATCCCGAATCATTTCATAATTTTCAGGATCATGATACCTGAGAATGGCCTTCTGGATCCTCCTTCTAATCTCGCCCTTTACACAAAATATACCCGGGGTATTATCCTTTATTTTTTCACCGGGATCAAAGCCCGTATAGTACATAGTTGTTGCATTGGATAAAGGAGTGGGATAAAAATTCTGCACCTGATCAACCTGAAGATTATGCTTCTTAAGCCATACTGCCAGCTCAATCATATCTTCATCAGTAGTTCCGGGATGACACGCTATGAAATACGGAATAATCTGCTGGCGTTTCCCCGACTGAGATGAGAATCTTACAAAATATTCCTCAAACTGATCATAGGTGTGAACTCCCGGCTTGTGCATATACCTCAGAGCACCGTCAGCAATATGCTCTGGAGCTACCTTGAGATGACCGCTTACATGATATGTAACAAGCTCTTTTATGTATTCGGGATATAAAATCGCCAGATCAAGTCTGATTCCAGAAGATATAAAAACCTTTTTGATAAATGAAAGCTCTCTTGCCCTGCGGTAAAGATTGACGGCAGGCGACTGATCCGTATCAAGAAACCGACAGACGTTTGGAAACAGGCAGGACTCTCTCCGGCATGACTGCATGGCCTTAAGATTTTTACAGCCCAGTCTGTACATATTGGCAGAAGGTCCTCCGATGTCTGATATGACGCCAGCAAACCCCGGAACTCTGTCCTTTATGTCATTAATCTCTCTCAGTATGCTTTCCTCTGATCTGCACTGAACAAACTTCCCTGTATGGGCGGCAATGGTACAGAAGGCACATCCTCCGAAGCATCCGCGCATACTTGTTACAGAATTCTTTATCATTTCATATGCAGGAATTTTTTCATGATAAGAAGGATGAGGACGACGCTGATACGGCAGATCATATATGAGATCCATTTCCGCTGTCGTGAGCGGGATCGGCGGGGTATTAATCAGAACCGCCCTGTCTCCGTGGTACTGAAGAAGCTTTCTGGCACAGTAGGGATTGGTCTCGTTATGAACCAGATACATGGAATGGGCGTAAAGTTTCTGATCTGCCTTAACATCATCATAGGACGGCATAAGAATATACTCTGCCCTGGCATTCGGATAGGTTGACTCCTCGCGTTCAAGATCTGTGAGATCGGAGTCGGATTTCTTCACTCCTTCCAAAACCCCGACAGGCTCAATCGAAGTGTTTTTTCCCGGGGAGCTCATGTCAATGCCGGGCATGCCTGACGGGGGAGTTCTGACAATAACCGCAGATCCGCGGATATCAGTAATACAGCGGATATCCTCACCTGCATCCAGGCGGAGTGCAAGTTCCACCAGGGAATGCTCGCCGTTGCCGTACAGGAGAATATCAGCCTTGGCATCAAAAATCACTGAACGCTTTACTGTTTCAGACCAGTAGTCAAAATGTGCTGTTCGGCGAAGAGATGCCTCGATTCCGCCAATCACCACAGGAATACCCTTAAATGCCTCCCTGCAGCGGTTGGCATACACCATGGCGGCGCGATCAGGACGTGCACCGTTGACATTTCCAGGGGTATAGGCGTCATCATGTCTGATCTTCTTATCAGCAGTATAGTGATTCACCATTGAGTCCATATTTCCGGCAGAAACACCCCAGAACAGCCTCGGAGGACCGAGACGCTTGAAATCTTCGGCACTGTGCCAGTCAGGCTGAGCAATTATACCGACCTTAAAACCGAAATATTCAAGAGTTCTCCCCAGGATAGCCATGGCAAAACTCGGATGATCCACATAGGAATCACCAGTTACAAGGATCACGTCACACTGACGCCATCCCAGTTTTTTCATTTCATCAGCAGTCATCGGAAGAAACCGGCAGATGTTGCCATCACCAATCGGCTTCAACGAAGTCAGTCGAGCATTGAAAGAAGTCAAGAACCACCATGTAAAAAAGTCAGCAGAATATATCCGTACCATGCAGATTGCACAAAAGCAGAGACAATCAACAGAGCCGACCTAATACTGCCTGAATCAAAAGGGAACTGAACAAAGAAGAACACATCAGGTAAGTAAGTCAACAGCTGCTCCTTCATTTTCAGTCATAAACGAATTTGAATATCAGAACGCGAGAATTCAGCAATCTTATGAATTCCCCGGAGGAAGCAGGAAAGACATCCCTATTTTCTGATTTTTTTTCTTGCTGATGACGCCGCAAGATCCCTGCGCTGCCCCTTGTTGGCATAGGAAAGTCCCTCCAGAACAGAAAAGGCAAAATCTTTGTCCAGCATATTATCGTAGTACTTCACAAAACACTGGGTTGCCCATTCTATATTCCCATCATCCGCCACCAGTTCTCCAAGAGCACGCCAGCCGTCAGCCTGATGAGGATTGATCTTGACCGAGGATGTGTAGTTGATAATCGCCTGATTGCGGTTTCCGGACATGTAGTGAGCCTTGCCCAGCATTGCAAATAGCTCATAATCATTTGCTGCAAGATTCTTCATCTTCTCCAGAACCTTAACCGCCTCAAGATATTTTCCCTGATCCATAGATTCCAGAGCCTTAAGCTTGGCATCCATAACCCTGTTCTTTATCTCATCGAGAGACAGTCTGGGACCGGTAGATTCATACGTTGGTGCCCTAGTACTGAAATTTTTAAGTTCCGACTCTGTCAGCAGATAAATCTTATCCGGAGGAGTATCAATCATCGCCATGCGGATGGAATCGGGAACATTGAACCTCCGGTAGTAATCATTAAGAGAGACAGAAACGGCCCGTGCATCTGAACTGTCCTTGAACTTGAGATTTGAAGCTCTGTGCACACCTAACTTTGATCTCGGATAGGCAGTTCTCGGAGACCCAGCCGCAAATATGGAAATACAGGAACTGAAGCAGTGCATACCGGATTCAACAACAGTGGCCATTTTCTTGTCAGCAATAAAATTGCCAATCAAGACTCCCTGCCCCAAATCGCCACCGTTGCTGTTCAGCACTACCATAAATCTTGCTATTCCACTCCGGGTCATCTGCTCGTAGACTTCCACGAATTTATCATAATCACCGTTCTCCACATCCCCGCTGAAGTGAATTGAACCTATGCCGTTGTCAGTATAGCCTGTGGTAATCTCTGCAGCAGAAACAACACCGGACAGAAAAAAGGAACTTACGGCAGAATATACAGCCAAGCGTTTAAGTAATTTCACTTAACCTCCCCCGAAGATGCAAAAGCACGAATAAAAAGAGTATGATTCTTATTAGAAATAATATATCACGGAATAAGATAACAAAAACAAAAACAAAAACAAAAACAAAAACAAAAACAAAATCAAATCATCAGACTTTGAAAACAGCGATGAGGAACAAAAAACATTGAAACACGGGATACCGCATTCAGAGGGTTCATCAACCATAAGTGCAATAACTTAGACTTATGGTATAATTCACGTAAAGTTTGAATATGGAGTTTGTTTGTGTCTGAGCAGAAATTAAATTACAAGGAAGCCGGTGTTGATATTGATGCCGGAGAGGCTTTAGTCGAAAAAATTAAATCCGACGTAAAGAAAACAACCCGTCCTGAAGTCATCGGCGGTCTTGGCGGCTATGGTGCACTTTGCAGAATTCCGCAGGGATATAAAAAGCCTGTGCTTGTTTCCGGTACAGACGGCGTGGGAACAAAGCTGCGCGTTGCTATCGATATGAACAGACATGACACGGTCGGCATCGATCTGGTTGCAATGTGCGTGAATGATCTGATTGTACAGGGAGCTGAGCCGTTGTTCTATCTTGACTACTATGCCACAGGTCATCTCAATGTTGATCAGGCTGCGACAGTAATCTCTGGCATATGTCGCGGATGTGAAATGTCAAACTGTGCTCTGATTGGCGGTGAAACTGCAGAAATGCCGGGCATGTACGCCAGAGGTGACTACGACATGGCTGGGTTTGCAGTAGGCGTCGTCGAAGAAGATGAGATTATAGACGGAAGCAAGGTTGCTTCAGGAGATGTTCTTGTTGGTATTGCATCCTCAGGTCCGCATTCCAACGGATTTTCACTAATCCGCAAGATAGTTGAGGTAAGCAAGGCTGATCTCAATGCACCATTTGACGGAAGAACCCTGGGAGAAGCTCTTCTTGCTCCTACCAGAATCTACGTCAAACCTCTGCTCAAGCTGATCAAAGCACTTCCTGTCCATGCTCTGGCCCACATCACCGGAGGCGGATTCTGGGACAACATACCAAGAGTTCTTCCGAAAAATACAAAAGCGGTCATAGACGGAAAGTCATGGAACTGGCCGGAAATTTTCAACTGGCTGCAGAAGAACGGTAATGTTGACAGAAGAGAAATGTACCGAACTTTCAACTGCGGTGTAGGTATGATAGCTGCTGTTCCTGCAGAAAGCGCATCAAAGGCAGTAGAGCTTCTTAATGCTGAGGGAGAAAAGGCATGGATCCTTGGAAAAATTGAATCAGCAGCCGATAATGAAGTTCAGGTGGTTATCAACGAATGATGCCGTCTGTACTCTTTCGGAGTTATTTGTTTTAACATCGGAATATCCCGCTTTTTCCTTCGTATAAAGCGGGATTTATTTTATCTTTCACCTGACACCTGCGAATTTTACACATGTCCGGAGTAACATACAGCATACCTTGCCCAAAATGTGGGCGGATACATGAAGTAACCTACGGCACGAGCATGATCTGCACAAACAGAGCTCTGACAGTTTCCTGTCTTTACCACGGTGGAAGACCTCTGCTAGAATACATTATAAAATCAAAATCCATCCGGGATAAAACCTTTGAACTGCTCTACAGCGGATATTCACTTAATGAAGGGTACTGCTACAGCACCTACTACTGCAGCAAATGCAAAAAAATCTTTACCAGATTCCATTTTTCTCTTTCAAACGGTACTGATAGATGGGAGCCTGAGTATCACTGCTGGCACTGCAAAAAAACTCTTTCTTGCATTATGCAAAAAGACATAAATGATACAGTTCTGCAATGCAAATGCGGATTTGAATTTAAAGTTGATTTAAATTCATGTCCGGAACCAGAAAACTGGTCATAAAATATCCCTTTTAAATTTTTTTTGTTCTGTGAACATAACCTCTTTTTCTCCTGTTTTGATGTCTAACTCTCGATCTGAATCTGAAATTCAATTGTTAGGTTCTTCACAATTTTACTTTTTAGATACATTTTTAAAATAGTTCTAGGTATAATTGAATTTACGCGTATAACACACAAGTAGTGGGTTCTGATTTTGCAATTATCCAAATATCTTGCAAAATGCAAATCAGCTGCAATTATAAATACCAAAGAGTACTGCCAGTTTGTAATGCTCAAGATTTAAAAACATATAAAGGACCGAGAACATTATTATGCAGAAAATGAATTCAGCCGATCAAATTTTCAGATTCAGCAGTGTTGCACAGCTTAAAGAATGGAAGCTGCTGATCGTTGACGACGAAGATGACGTGCATAGAATAACCAGACTTGCACTGACAGGTCTGCGTTATGACGGTCTTAAGATCAAGTTCCTGTCTGCATACTCAGGTGAGGAAGCCTGCAAGATACTCAGCGAAAACAACGACATTGCCTTGGTTCTTCTTGACGTGGTGATGGAAACAGATCATGCCGGTCTTGATGTCGCCGATTATGTTCGTAACGATCTGCATAATGACATTGTCAGAATAGTTCTCAGAACCGGACAGCCAGGTCAGGCACCAGAGGACGAAATTCTTGATCGCTATGATATTGATGACTACCGTGAAAAGACGGATCTTACAGCACAGAAGTTGAGAACCCTGGCAAGATGCAGTTTCAATTCATATAAAGATAAGCTTGATCTCTGCGGTATAACAAGGAAAATTATCGATATCAACACAATCTCCAGAGGTCTTGTCAACTGTGAAACAGTTCATGACGGAGCCAGGTACGTCTATCAGACTCTGTACAGAATGATAAGCGGCGAGGAATTGCCAGATAACGACGAAAGTCTGAAAGGTCACATATTCTCTTTTCTTAAATCCGGTCCAAACAAGGTAACCTTCGTTGATTACATCGCTGGAGGCAGCGTACCTGCCGACAAACTTCCGGATCCTATAATTGAACAGAGCGTTATTGAGCATACATCCATATTCCAGGATGGAAAATTAACTGCAATCAGTTATGCCGATTTTCACGGAATAGTTTTCTACGTTAATGCACCAAACAATACAGGATATGTATTTGAAAAGTACATTGCGGATCTGCTGCAGGAAACCCTGTCAACACACTACAGAAACATGTATCTCAACGATCTTATAAACCGTAACCAGCGTGAGATCATGTACCGCATATGTGAAGTAGTCGAGACTAGATCCAAGGAATCAGGTGTTCACGTTAAACGAGTGTCAGCCTACTGCGAACTTCTGGCCAAGCTTTACGGAATGCCGGCCAAGGATGTGGAGCTTCTAAAAAAAGCCGCACCACTGCATGATCTCGGCAAAATTGCCATTCCTGATCAGATCCTGCACAAACCGGGAAAGCTTGATGATTACGAATGGCAGGTTATGAAAACCCACGCCCAGATCGGCTATGAAATGCTTAAGGATTCAGAAATAGAACTGTTCAATGTAGCTGCCGAGGTTGCCTTCTACCACCATGAGAAATGGAACGGAAAAGGTTATCCTAACGGACTATCCGGTGAATCCATACCTATAACCGGAAGAATTACAGCTATAGCAGACGTTTTTGACGCTCTGGCATCAGATCGATGTTACAAGAAAAAATGGCCAATGGATAAAATCTACAATCTCTTCAAAGAGGAACGTGGGGAACATTTTGATCCTCAGCTTTGCGATCTTTTCATAGAACATTTTGATGATTTCGTAGCAATAAAGGAAAGTCTGGACAGCGGAGAATTCAGTTCTGAGGATCTGCTGAACAATCTGAGCGGTGCAGATGAAGAAGAAGAAGATGTTACACTCTGTGAGGCATCCAAGACAGAAAAAGTTCAGTAAAATATCAATGCTCATGCAAAAGATCAGATGTATGTCTGATCTTTTTTTTGCCTGCACAAATCAGCATTTGAACATGGAATTCAGATGAAAACTCCAAGGTTGATCAGAACCATGCCCTGCTCAGACAGTCTGAATTTCCGGCATGGAACAGGAGTCATCAGAGATCATAAACCAGATCCATGTACTTGCATTCTGCGTACTGCAGGAACAGTAAGGAGCAGACCCGAACAGTTCAGCGGAACAGGCAAAGTACTATTCCCAGTAGGTATGCCAGTTATCTGGCTTTCCCTTTTTCATCATGTTCTTCAGTTTTTCCTCGTGTGCCTCCAGCTCAGCAGGACTGGCATGGATCACTTTAAGAGGTCCATGCTGGATCCCTCCTGCTTTTTTGCCTGATGACTCATCATCTGCACCAAAATTCAGAGAACGCTGCCCTCCGGTCATTGCAAGATACATATCTGCAAGAAGACTGGCGTCCAGCAGAGCACCATGCTGTGTACGACAGGAAGTATCTATGTTGAAAATTTCACACAAAGCATCCAGACTGTATTTTGCGTGTCCCGGTCTCAATCTTCTTGCCTCGGCATAAGAATCCACAATCTGGCAGATTTCACCTAGCTTCACTTCAAGACCGGCAAGAGCAAATTCCTGATCCAGGAAGCCCACGTCAAATTTTGCATTATGGATAATCAGCACAGATCCCTCAACAAAAGATATGAACTCCTGGGCTATATCCTTAAATAGAGGTTTATCAGCAACATACTCATCAGTAATACCGTGAACCTTCATTGCCTCCTCATCTATTTTCATTTCAGGATTGAGAAACTGCTGATATTCTCTTCCTGTAAAATTTCGATCTATAACCTCCACTGCACCGATTTCAATAACTCTGTGGCCAAGATGAGTTGGTCCCTTGTCATTTTTACCTGTTGTTTCTGTATCAAGGAAAACCCAGCGTTTATTGTTAATTTCCATAAAATTCCTGTTAAGCACTTCGAAAATAATAAAAATCGAAAAGTGATCTGTATCGACAGCCAAAAAAATCAGATCATTTCAGATCGTATGTATGAATTTGTGAGTATATCACTGTATGTCATGATAATCCGTGAGAAACATAAAATTTAATGATCCATGAAAGAAATTGTTCAAAAAATATTCACACATAAATGCAGAAATCTCACATTTCAAGATTGAGAATAAAACGCCGATGTGATAAATTGCCCCTGCATACAGAGTTTATGAAATCTTCAGAATTAAAAAAAACAGGAACTTAAAAAATGCTTAGCAAAAATCAGATTCAGTATTTAAAAACATGTGCTCATGACAAAAAGGCAGTTGTAATTGTCGGAAGCAACGGTTTCAGCGAAAACGTGATAAAGGAAATAGATTCAAGCCTCAGCCATCATGAACTGATGAAAATCAAGGTTAACGGTCTAAACAAGGAAAACAAGGATGAAATAGCAGCTGAAATATGCAGCAAGGTAAAGGCTGAAACAGTACAGATCCTTGGCAGCATTATCACAGTTTTCAGACAGAACAAAAAAGATCAGACTAAATTCGTACTTCCCAAAGACTAATCACTGATTTCAGCAAACGGATTTCCAATACTGCCAGAATTAAACCAGATCGAATTACGGACTGTCATCAAAAAAAAAATGAACCGGAAGAAATTCCGCTCTCCACAAAATCACTGTCACGGAGATGCATAACTTCTACCGGTTTCAAAAAGAAAAGGCTCTGTTCAACAAAAGTGTTGATGTCACAGAAACGCATTACGTTTCATAAAGTATTTATATTTTTGAACTTAAAAAAGTAAAATTTTTCGTTCATATAACTTTATGATTTATCATGCTTATTTATGGATCAACACTATTCCATAACAGAGCCAAAGAAAAAAATCCGCATTCAGCGGATCTCTCAGAATTGATATATTTTTAAACGTACTGTACGTCAACAATTTCCATCTTTATCACACCGGCAGGAACCTTGATTGAAACCTCGTCGTCAACTTCCTTTCCGATAAGTCCCTTCGCAATAGGTGTATAGACAGAAATCAGATTATTTTTCAGATCTGCTTCATCCTCACCTACAATTTTGTAGGTAATTTCCTTATCCAAATCAGGTCTGTAGACTTTTACAGTTGATCCGAACACAATTTTGCCGTCGTTCTTGATCTTTGTAATATCTATAATCTGTGCATTGGACAGTTTGCCCTCAATATCGCGAATTCGCGCTTCAATAATACCCTGATGCTCCCTGGCTGCATGGTATTCTGAATTTTCCTTCAAATCACCATGCTCTCTTGCCTCTGCAATGTCCTGAACTACCTTGGGACGTTCCACATTCTTAAGATGCTCTAACTCAGTACGGAGCAGTTCTGCTCCTCTTACAGTCATAGGTACCTTATCCATAAACTACTTATCCTTCTTTGACTGACTTGATTTATCATCGCTGATCTTGGACCAGAACTCCTTTACAGTATCCAGCCACTTCTTCTTCTGCGGGCTGTACTGCTTCATATCCTTCTCTCCGTTTAAGGATTTCTCAAGTTTGACAAGAAGCTCCTGCTGTTCAGAATTCAGGTTAACAGGGGTTTCCACCTTAAGCTGAACAAACAGATCTCCGCGAATATCACTGCCTATAGCCTTGACACCCTTGCCGCGAAGTCTCAGCTGCTTGCCACTCTGAACCTCTTTAGGAATTCTCAGTTCGCACTTCTGCTCACCACCCAGGGTCGGAACTTCGACAGTTCCGCCGAGAGCAGCGGTAGTAAAACTGATAGGTATCTCACAGAACAAATCCAGATCCCTGCGTTTGAAGATCTTATGCTCTGCCACAACAATCTCAATATAAAGATTTCCCGGGGTGCCACCTCTGAAAGCAGCTTCTCCGTCACCCGTGTTACGTATTCTCTGTCCGTTGTCAACACCTGCAGGTATCTTGACATTCACGATTCTGCGTTTCTTTACACGACCTTCACCATGACATGTCTTGCAAGGATTTTTAATTATTCTGCCGGTACCCTGACAGCGTTCACAATCCTGAATCTGGGTCATGAAACCTCTGGAATAACGAACCTGTCCGGTTCCGTGACATACAGGGCAGACATCATCCTTTGCTGCACCCTCGCTTCCCGTACCATGACAGGATTTACATGTACAGTAGGCTTCAAACTCGATATCCTTTGAACAGCCTGCAACAGCCTCTTCCAGGGTAATGCGGCACTGATAAATCAGATCATTGCCACGGGACTGCTGCGGTCTTGCCCGACCGGCGCCGCGTCCGAATACATCGCCGAAAATATCGCTGAACATATCACCGAAATCAGCTCCGCCTCGTCCGCCGAAGCCTCCAAATCCTCCGAAGCCTCCAAATCCGCCGGCACCGCCGCCAAAGCCAGACTGAGGATCATTAGGATCTATGCCCTGATCAAACATCTGTCTCTTCTGAGGATCTGACAGAACCTCGTAGGCTTCCTTGACTTCCTTAAATTTCTCTTCCGCCTTATGAGGATCATCAGGATTGCGATCCGGATGATATTTCATGGCAAGATGACGATAAGCCTTTTTAATGTCGGCTTCTTTGGCATCCTTAGGTACACCAAGAATCTCGTAATAATTTTTTTTCATAAATCACCCTGACTTTCAATCTTGTGATGACAAAACACAATGAAACTCTTAATCTGTCGAATCTTTCCGTACACCCTTCGCATGATCAGACAGTTTCAAACTGTCAAAGGCACATACCGGTCAACCAGTATGTGCCCCAATGTAAACATACCGATGCTTACATGATCAGATGATTACTTCTCAGTAAATTCACCATCTATAACGTCATCATCCTTGCCTGCAGAGGAGGCTGACTCGGTTTCCTGCTGAGCACCTGAAGCTCCCTGCTGAGAAGCATTCTTGGCCTGCATCGCCTGAGCAATTGGCTGAGAAGCCTGCATGAGTGCGTTGAACTTGCTGTCAATTTCAGCCTTGTCTGTACCCTTGGTTGCAGTCTCAAGATCAGCGATTGCAGATTCAATTTTTTCCTTATCGCCTGAACTCAGGGCAGAACCGGCTTCATCCATCTGCTTGCGGATCTCGTGGATCATGTGATCAGCCTGATTCTTTGCCTTGACCAGTTCCTCGAACTTCTTGTCCTCTTCAGCATTAGCCTCAGCCTCACGAACCATTCTTTCGATATCTTCATCGGAAAGTCCTGAAGAAGCCTTGATGGTAATGTTCTGCTCCTTGCCTGTCTTCTTGTCCTTGGCAGAAACATGGAGAATACCGTCAGCATCAATATCGAAGGTAACCTCAATCTGAGGAACTCCTCTTGGTGCAGGTGGAATACCGTCCAGGTTGAACTGACCGAGAGACTTGTTCAGATTGGCCTGCTTGCGCTCACCCTGAAGAACATGAATTGTTACTGCAGGCTGGTTGTCTTCAGCTGTTGAGAAGATCTGTGACTTCTTTGTAGGAATTGTAGTATTCTTCTCAATAAGGGTTGACATAACCTGACCTAGGGTCTCGATACCAAGTGAAAGCGGAGTAACATCAAGAAGAAGTACGTCATGCTTGTCACCTGAGAGCACACCGCCCTGAATTGCAGCACCGAGAGCTACAGCCTCATCCGGATTAACGTCCTTTCTTGGCTGTTTGTGGAAATAATCACCTACAACCTTCTGAACCAGAGGCATACGGGTCTGACCGCCAACAAGGATAACATCATCAATTTCCTCAAGAGACTTGCCGGAATCAGCAATCGCCTTTCTTACCGGAGTGATGGTCTTAAGAACGACATCTTCCACCAGTGACTCGAGTTTGGAACGGGTCATCTTAAGGTTAAGGTGCTTAGGACCTGATGCATCTGCAGTGATATAAGGAAGATTGATTTCTGTCTGCTGAGCGGAGGAAAGTTCAATCTTGGCCTTTTCAGCGGCTTCCTTCAGACGCTGCAGTGCGAGCTGATCCTTGCGGAGATCAACACCCTGCTCCTTCTCAAATTCTTCAGCAATGTAATTGATGATTATGTTATCGATATCCTCACCGCCGAGATGGGTATCACCGTTTGTTGCCAGAACCTCGAATGTCTTTTCACCGTCAACCTCGTCTATTTCGATAATGGAGATATCGAAAGTACCGCCGCCGAGATCATATACGGCAATTGTCTTTCCGCCTTTCACATTGTTTACACCGTAGGCGAAAGCAGCAGCTGTAGGCTCGTTGATGATACGTTTAACCTCAAGGCCAGCAATTCTTCCGGCATCCTTGGTAGCCTGACGCTGAGCATCGTTAAAGTAAGCCGGTACTGTAATAACAGCCTCTGTAATCTTCTCACCGAGAACATCCTCGGCAGTCTTTTTCATCTTCTTCAGAACTTCAGCAGATACCTGAGGAGGTGCCATCTTCTTATCTTTAACCTGAACCCAGGCATCACCGTTGTCATTTCTTACAATCTTGTAAGGCATAACTTCCCTGTCGCGCTTTACTTCCTCATCATCATAGCGACGTCCGATAAGACGCTTGATTGCGTACAGAGTGTTTTCAGCATTGGTTACAGCCTGTCTCTTTGCAGTGTCACCTACCAGAATTTCACCATCCTTGGTGTAAGCAATGATGGAAGGTGTTGTACGATGACCCTCAGCGTTTTCCAGAACCTTTGCCTGATCTCCATCGAGAACAGCCACACATGAATTAGTGGTTCCCAGATCGATACCAATAATCTTACCCATAATATTTACTCCTTTATGTAATCTTTTAATCTGTCACTACCGTATATATATGGACTGACTTTCCGATTTCAACAATCGCATAAAAAAAATTTGAAAAAAGAACAAAACAGTCCTTAAACACTTTCAGCACGACAGAAACAATGATGAAACACAGAGGCAGTCATGCGGAACAGTTTCTTTACTGTGCAATTCATATAAATCTCAGGCTCGGAAACCCACTACCCCCAGGATGGTGGGATAATAGTCGTAATCCTTTCTCAACATTTAGTTTCTATGTATCTCTGAATATATTGATGACCGCATTGGAGCTGTTAATCTGTACCGCATGGGAATCAGCTATCTCGAAGACAGTCAGGTACCTGATACAGTTACAGCTGAGTAAATCTTTGCTGTAAAGGGTGCTGTCAACCACCCTGTGAAGTAATGCCACTTTAGACAGCAATATCTGTCGGGGTTAAAAGGTCGGAGGCGTAACGCCGTTACGAAGACTGGGCTGTTACAAGCCCATTTCCTTCAGGTGATGGGCAGCTGACAATGAGTACAGTCTGATTCAGTTCAGACTGCAAAAGATTTTCCGTCACTTATGCTCTGTGGCGTTTGCAGATGATGACCGGCATCGGCGGTACACAGGAACTGATCAATGAAAGATCAGTTCTCCTCCTCTTTCCAGTCTTCCCGTTTCAAAGGAACAACGGTATAACCGGTAATATTTCCGGCACTGTCCGAGGAGAGCGCAAACCGGTAGCCAAGACCTATTCCTCCGCCCTTCCAGTCCCTCATGTACCAGAAGTCGAAGGATATATTCCCGGGCTGGAGGATCACCGCTGTGTAGGTAGCTACGCTTGGTGCACCTTTGGCCCTTGGATTGAGTGATTTATAGGACGCACCTGACGGTTTCAGTTTCTCACTGTCATAATTTCTGAAATGCCAGTCAAAGCCTGTAGTCGGATTGGTTCTCACGGTAATCTGAAAAGCGCCGCCAGAACATTTCAGAGCGAAGTCGTAGGAGCTGTCTCCGTTCCGGCAGTCCCGCATCTTCTGATCGGCATCAGACAGAGTCTCAGAAGAATCAGAGGGTATATCCACGGCGGATGCAGATACACCTGACAAAAATGCTGTGATGGCAGCAAGACATCTGACAATAATACCCATGTACGGTTTTCCTGTTATTTCAATTTAGAAAAAATCAGTTCCCGGTGTTCTCGGAGCAGTCATTCTCCCGAATAATCACCCTGAAGCAGCAAATCTCCGCGGGAACTGAACATAAAGTATGAACATCATACGGCATGACGTACGGTCTGAAAACCTACCGCCGGCCGGCATAGTACTTGAGAGTGTGAATGTAAAAAGTACCCGGTCCGGAAAATCTGCAGACCATGCCTTCACCGGATGTAATGCTTGATACGAATCCAGAAGATGCTTTTTCCATTCTGTAACTCATGTTCTCCTCCCATGCAAGCAGGTGTCCATTATCCACAAACATCTCTTCACCTGGTCCCAGTTCAAATTTATGAGCTGCACCGTATGAAGAAATAAAGGCGAGACCACTTCCTGAAAGTCTTATCAGAAAAAAGCCTTCCTTGGATAAAAGTCCTTTAACAATGCCCTGCATTTTTGTTTCCAGTCTCACACCCTGAGTACATGCAAGAAATCCCCCTTTTTCCACAATAAAACTTTTTCCCTCTACGATATTTAGAGGAACAATGGATCCAGGAAGTCCCGAACCTATCATAACAGTGCCGCATCCTCTGTCGGCTTCGATTGTCTGAGTAAAAAATGATTCGTTTGTAAGAAAAGATCGTGCCAGACCGCCGATAATACCGCCCTTGATATCACCTTTGATGCTAAGAGCGCCGCGCTTGGTTATCATGGCATCGCTTTCACAGTTAATCTTTTCACCTTTTTCCAGTTTTAACTGAACAACAGGGAACGTATCCTGATGCAAAATCTCGTATTCCATAAAAAAACTCCGGTTAACATATTAAAACAACAAGCTCAGTTCATGAAAAATTCCATCCGGCAATCAGCTCGACTGCACAACATGTGCGGTTACCCGTTCTGCTGAAAAATATCCGTTCTCGAATACGTATGCAGAGGAAACTGACAGGTTTTCATTCTACCAAAAAACATAAGGGGACTTATGATTCAGCAGCTAAATTTCACGGATGAATAAAACAAAACCTGCGGAACATCTTATCCCGCAGGCCTCGCACATATTCTTTTAAATTTAAAATCCCTACAGCAGTCTGTCAGGACTACGCCTCAGTATCAACTGCAGCACCGCCCTTGGAAACCACCACCATAGCCGGTCTGATATTGCGACCATTCAGGTTATACCCCTTCTGCATAACATCCATGACTGTATTTGCTTCAAACTCTGAAGACTCAACCATCTGAATTGCATGCTGAGTATTCGGATCAAAAGGCTGCCCCTTCGGATCAAGCTGTTCAACACCATGATTTGAAAGAACCTTAAGCAGGGTTTTCAGTGTAAGTTCCACACCCTTGTCAATATTTGAAAATTCGGCATTACTGTGATCTATTGAACCCCATGCTCTTTCAAGATTATCAACTACATCTAGAAGATCCTTCGCAAAACCACTGAGGGCAAACTGTCTGGCCTTGGTAATCTCATTCTCTGTTCTTTTGCGAAGATTCTCCATTTCCGCATAGGCTCTTACTTCATTATCCTTAGCCTTCTTAAGTTCCAAAGCCAAAGCCTCAAGTTTATGAGACTGATCTTCAGGTGAAGCTGCAGCTGCCTCATCATTCTGAGTCCCTTCTGTCTGAAGAGAAACCTCTTCCTCGTTATCCTGAACTTCATTGCTCTGTTCTTCGTTTGCCATTACTCTAATAACCCCATAACAAAAAAAATCACCGGCACAACATCCGATATCTGAACTTCCACAGTGAGGAAAGCGGACATGCCGAACCATTTACTACAATAATATGGGGGATAGTTGAATTTTTTTCAAGTACGACAACGAAATTTTTAGAAACCAGGGCATACGGACAAAACACGATAAAGCCGCACAGTGTTACTTTTTATGTCACCAAAATGTATAATGGTGCAGCAGACTGGATTTAACCCGGCTCCTGCCATACCGCAGTTTTCGCAGCATGCGGAACTTAATGGAACTGAAATTTTCAAAAATCAGAGTCCGAACCTCATCTTCATAACCTGTGTAAAGTTCTGACTCCGGAAAAAGGAAGCTCAATGTATTTCAGAAACGTTGCAATTCTCGGACTGCCCCGGAAAGGAAACTCATTCAAGCAGACCATCAACCGGCTCATCAGGTTTCTTAAGGACGCCGGATGCACTGTTTACATAGAGCCGAGAATTGCAAGAGTGTATCACCTTACTGAAGTGATCAGCATGGAGGTGGAAAATCTTGGCTCTGTCGCAGATCTTGCCGTTGTTGTGGGCGGTGACGGCAGTATCATCGGAGCAGCAAGAATTCTGGGAAAAAGAAAGATTCCGGTTATCGGGGTTAACAGAGGACATCTGGGCTTTCTCACAGATCTGAAGCCAGCAAATTTTGAAAATGATCTTTCAGAGGTACTGCACGGAAATTTCACATGTGAAAAAAGACCGCTGATCGACGTTTCCATAGTTGAGGACGGAATTATTCTTGAAACTCATCAGTATCTTAACGAAGCTGTTATCCACCCCAAGCAGGTGGCTCACATGATTGAATTTGAGGTTTTCATTGACGACAAATTCATGAACAGCATGAAATCCGACGGACTGATCGTATCATCCCCTACGGGATCGACTGCCTACGCACTCTCGGCCGGCGGTCCAATAATCACACCGGACATAAACGCCCTATGTCTGATCCCGATGTTTCCGCACACCCTCAGCAACCGCCCTATAGTAATCAGCGATACACACACGGTAACGGTTGACTTCCTCGGAGACGAAAGCAGCAACATCACAGTTGACGGACAGAAAACTCTTAACGTATCACCGCACCAGAAGATTCTTATCAAAAAGAGTACGGAAGAACTTACCCTGATCCATCTTAACAATTACTCATACTACCATGTTTTAAGAGAAAAACTTGGCTGGGGCTCCAAGTTGTTTTAAACCATCGGAAACGAAATTATGCTGACTCATCTTAATGTTAAAAATTTTGCCATAGTCAAATATTTGGACATAGATTTTCCGGGCGGAATGACCTGCATCACCGGAGAAACAGGAGCAGGAAAATCAATCGCAATAGACGCACTTAATCTTTGCCTCGGAGAGAGAGCTGATGCAGGCTCCGTGAGGACAGGTGAAACGAAGGCGGAGATAACCGCATGCTTTGACATAACAGATTCAATTCCCGTCCATGATTTTCTAAGAGATAATGATTTTGAGGCGGAAGAGGATGAAATCATTATCAGAAGAACCATATCCTCCGATGGCAAATCCAAAGCCTATATCAATGGAACCTCTGTTACGCTGAGCCAGATGAGAGCCCTCGGAGAGCTTCTGGTCATTATCCACGGTCAGCATGCACACCAGCTTCTGTTCAAGCAGGACTACCAGACGGCAATCCTTGACAAATATGCAGATCTGCTGAAGGAAAGACAGAATCTCGGGAAGACAGCCTCGGAAATCAGAAACATAGAAGATCAAATCAGCAAAATTGAAGCCAACCGCGAGCAGTATAATTCCAGACGGGATCTGCTGCAGTTCCAGCTCGATGAACTCAGCAGAGCCGAACCGAAAGAAAATGAATATCAGGAGCTGGATCAGGAATACAGCCGTCTTGCCAATGCGGATGAAATCATCAGCAGTTGTGAACAGTGCATGCAGCATCTTGAGGATAACGAAAGATCCTCTGCGCTTTCCGCAGTGCAGAATGCCCTAAAGAGCATTGAAAGGCTTCAGGAAATAGATGCAGGCAGGCTGGATAATGTTGTCACCATGCTGTCAGAGGCCGAAATATCCATTCAGGAAAGCTATGACGAAATCAAAGAATACGGCAACAGCATAGAATATGATCCCCAGAGAATGAGTTTTCTTGAACAGAGAATATCCCTTTATGAC
>JAEEGH010010805.1_pt1 | contig 20844 bp, 21 predicted proteins | sample 9134181 | NCBI WGS metagenome assembly JAEEGH01 (sample SAMN16246544, study PRJNA631951) | gut metagenome | biome: gut microbiome; feature: rumen; material: DP-attached | host: Bos | place: Iran: Karaj | collected 2018-10
CGGAGAAAGGGGTCATAGCCTTCGCGCGTGAACTGTCTAACCGACTATTGGCCGAGAGGGCAGAACAACATGTTTCTAATAGTAATGATGACGATAAGACTCTCTTATCAAAACAGCAGGTTATGGAAATTCTCTCTGTGAGTTCTACCACTCTATGGCTGTGGGAACAGAAGCAATATCTTATCCCTGTCAAAATTGGCAGAAAGATATTCTATCGTGCCATGGACATTCAAAAACTTCGTGGTGGAATTCCCTATGAACAAACCGAAAACAGTATATAATTGTATAATAGAAAAATAGATTTATATGAGTAAGATCATTCTTTTCTCAAACATCAAGGGCGGCGTAGGCAAGACCACGCTATGCGCCCAATTTGCGGAGTACCTTTCTATGAAGGGAGTCCATGTTGTAGCAGTTGATGCCGACCTACAGGCATCTTTGTCAAGACATCGTAATCGTGAGTTGGAGGCAGACCCAGAGCAGACTGTGCCCTGGGCCATTGCCCCCCTCAATACTCTCGATAGTACAAGAGTAAAAGAGGCCATGAATGAATATAAAGAGCGTGACGGCATTGTATTGATCGACTGTCCGGGCAATCTCAACGATAATAACCTGGCCATTATCTATGCTGTGGCAGATCTCGTCGTTATCCCGATGGCCTACGATGTAGATACCATCGATGCAACGGGAATCTTCGTAGCCGTCATCAAGCAACAGTCAAAAGCCAGACTCGTTTTCGTACCAAACCGTATCAATGTGACTGAAGGCAAAGCCCGTGAGCGTGAGATGAGGGATGAAACCATCTCTGTTCTTGGCCAAGTTGGAACGGTCACACCAAGAATCAAGCAAAGTGTGGTAATCAAGCGATACTCCACACTCTACCCTCTCGACAAATACCAGTATGCTGCTGTTGAATACGCTTTTGACAGAATCATTGAAATCATCAATCAACTATAAGACATGGAACAGAAACAGATAATAAATCCGTTGCTCTCAAAGAACGACAACGGAGTCTCGCTCGCGGAGACAGTCACACAGTTAACAGGTGCAAACGCTGAATCCAAAGATAAGGCAGCTTCTTTCCGCAAGGAAAAATCCGATTGGCACGCCATTGGCTGGAAGAAGTTCACCGAAGGACTGGAGGACTACACCGGTGTAAAAGGACAAGGTGCTGCCGTCTGGCTACCCACAGAGGTCAAGAAACAGATAGAGCAACTCCGGGCCAACTCGGAGCGGAACATTCCTATCCGTGCTCTTGCAGCGGCTATGATAGTAGCCTTTATGGAGGAACACAAAAAGGAACTAAGCAGCCTTTGATCCTTATACCATTATATAATATAAAGTAACGCTTATATAATACAAAAGTGATTTTCTATTATGATCGATAAGATATACATAGACAAGGTTCTTGACGAGGTTGACCTGGCAGAAGTGGTATCTGACTATGGCGTTAAGCTTCAACTCAGAGGCCATACCGCCAAAGGATGCTGCCCTTTCCATCAGGAGGACACACCCTCGTTCCACGTTGACACAGCCAAGAACCTATACCACTGCTTTGGATGTGGCAAGGGTGGCAACGTCATCACCTTTGTGATGGAACAAGATGGCCTCACCTTTCCCCTTGCCGTCAAGAAACTGCTAAAGGAGAAATTGCATTTTGACTTGTCTGACTCAGATCTCAAGTCCACACCCGAAGAGGAAGAGCGATACAAGAAACTGGAGTCCATGCGCATCATCAACGAAAGGCTTCGCGCATACTTCTGCCAAGAGATAGAGAAGGACGAGCCAGATGCCAAGTTGGCAAAGGGATATATGCTCAGCAGATGGAATGAGGACTATTGCAAGGAGCAGCATATCGGCTATGCACCCAATAACTGGACATCCGTCATCGAATTTGCAAAGAAAGAAGGTCTTAGTCTGGAACTGATGCAGGAAATGGGCATTCTGAAACTGAGTGAGAAGACACACTCCCTTTATTGCGTCTATCGAAACCGCATTATGATTCCCATCTGTGACAGGTATTCCAATATCGAGGGATTCACGGCAAGAGCGATAGACGACAAATCGGATTGCAAGTATCTCAATTCTGCCGACAGCGATTTGTATTGCAAGTCCCGATCCATATTTGGCATCAATACAGCTATCAAGAAAGCACGAGGAGACAGAAAACTGTACTTGGTAGAGGGTGCTCCTGATGTGATGAAAATGCAGTCGGTTGGTATCTTCAATGCTATAGCCTCCCTTGGTGGATCTTGGACTGAAAGCCAGTTCCAGAAACTTAAGGACTATCATCTTCAGGATTGTACTCTCTGTTTCATTCCAGATTCCGATATACCCAAACAGGAAGAAAAAATAGGTGCAGGCTTTCAGAATGTACTCCGTAATGGAGCACTGGCCATACAACAAGGCTTCACTGTCAGCGTTATGGAGATTCCTAATGACCTCACTATTGATGAGCCGAAGAAGACAGACCCTGATGAGTTCTTTCATGACAAGTCCGACCTCTATAAACTGGAGGAGAGGGAATATATACTATGGGCATTTGAAAAGAGACTTGACAAGAATGGCACAACGGAAGCAAAACAGAAGATCATTGAGGAAACCAGCGACTTGCTGATACTTATCAAGAACGAAGAGATTCAGGAACGCTATCTGACTCAACTTGCCAAGATGGATAGCAGCAAGGCGCTTTGGAGACAGGCTATCAACTCTGCAAAGATGAGACGTCAGAAGCGACAGTCGGAGAAAAACAAAGAAGGAGGCATCGATATGCTGCGGGAATTCGGCTTTGTCGTTAAGCACGGTTGCTACTACGGATATAAGAAGGACGGCGATGAAGTACAATGGTCAAACTTCACATTGAAGCCGCTGTTTCATATCAAAGACGACATCCGACCTGTTCGATTATTTGAGATTGTAAACGATGTGCCAGACAACAATAGGGAAATAATAGAGTTGGATATGGACGCTATGACTTCGGCAAGAGCATTTCGCAAAAAGCTGTTGGGTATCGGCAACTACACTTGGCTGGCAGGTGAGGATGCTCTGATACAACTACAACGATACCTCGCCAGAGTAACTGAGACTGCAGTGGAAGTAAAACAACTTGGCTGGCAATCGCAGGGTTTCTTCTGCTTCTGCAATGGTGCGCTGGAAGAGGGCATTTGGAAACCGGTGGACGAACTTGGAATAGTCCGCCTTGCTTCTGGCAATTATTACCTTCCCGCCATGTCTCAGCTCTATAAGAATTCAACAGTACTATATACCAATGAGAAGAAGTATTGTCATCTTACCACCTCCAAGATCTCACTGCACGACTATTTTGCCAGGATTATCGGTGTATTCGGAGATAATGCAAAAGTTGGGATAGGCTTTTACATCGCTACGCTCTTTCGTGATATAGTCATGGGCAAGTCGGCTTGTCTACCTCTATTGAATATCTTTGGTCCAAAAGGTTCTGGTAAGACTGAACTGGCAGAGACGTTGATGTCGTTCTTCATGACTGGCAACGAGCCGCTGAATATTGAGACTGCAACAGTTCCGGCCTTGGCTGATGCTGTAGCCAGCGTGAGTAACATGCTTGTCCATGTCGATGAATACAAAAATGGTATCGACATAAAGAAAGTGGAGTTGATGAAGGATGTTTGGGCAGGAATCGGACGCTATAGGATGAACATGGACAAGGACAAGAAGCGCGAACAGTCACACGTTGATTCCTGCATAATACTGACAGGACAGGAAATTCCTACGGCAGACATCGCCCTGTTCTCCCGTCTTATATTCCTGACCTATGAAAAACAGCATCACACACTGGAAGAACGCGATAAGTTCTCCGAGTTGATGCAATACCGGCAGATGGGTGCCACTCATATTACATTGGAAATTCTTAAATTACGCCCTACGTTCATTGCCGACTTCGACAAAGCGTGGCAGAAGGCCAGGATCGACTTACATTCCCGTACTGCTGCATACAAAATCAATGATCGAATCGAAAAGAACTGGCTCTTTTCACTTTCGGCATTCCTGACAATTGAGACAGAGATCGATTGCCCATTCTGTTACGAAGAACTTCTGGACATCTGTGTCAAGGGAGCCATCCGCCAGAATGAGCTGATTTCAAGAACAGATGAAGTGGCAGGCTTTTGGGACATCATCAGCAGTGCCCAGCAGAAAGGAAGTTTTGTCTACGGTCAGGACTATGTTATCAAACCAAAGAAGACCATTAAGACCTACGAGACAAAAAACACTCTTGACTTCGGTATGCCGAAGGATATTCTTATGATACGCAAGAACAGTATGCTTACCACCTATCGGCAATTAGGTCGTCAGGTTGATGAGCGCATGTTGCCTTCTGAGTCAATGCTTCACTACCTCCAAAACTCGCCTGAATATTTGGGCATTTCGTTCTCACCAGAGCGTTTCAAGCAGTTCAATGCCAATGGTCAGCCCATTCAGGAGTATGTCGAGAAAGAGAACAAGTACAAGACCGTCTATCAGCAAGACCGCCCACTCTGTTTTGATTATCAGATGATTCATGAAAGATTTGGTATCTGCCTCGATTCAATAGTGGGTGACCTGCCTGTAGAGAAAGAAACTAATGCAGAAGAGGAAGCACTTCCGTTCTGATGCAGAAAAAACAGTGTAGCATTTGTCGCATTTTGTACATTGTTGATAATCAGACAGATAGATTACGATTTGTCAGTAGTAAACGGGTAGCATCGTGTAGCATGGACTTGATGTACTATAACATCTTGTAGCAGTACTGTAGCAGAAACCAGAGTATAATAGTGTTATTAGAATAAGAATAATCTGAAAATCAATAGGTTATATCTATGCTACAGTCTGCTACATAATGCTACACGTATTTAGTCACTAACTTATATTTTTGAAAGAAATGAATTGTTATTATTTAAAAAGTTGTACCTTTGCACCATAAATCAATAGGACGATGGAACAAAAATTCAAGAAATCAGACGGGGGCATAGACCTGCGGGCGCTGCGCGAGTTTTGCGAGCGCGAGGGCAAGATGGTGGAGTACCGTAAGGGCGAACAGCTGGAGCGCGAGGGCGACCCCGCACGGTGGTTCGGCTTCGTCACCGAGGGGTGCTTCAAGTACGTGACATACGGCATCAGCGACGACAAGGAACACATCACATGGTTCTCGTTCGAAGGCGAATTTGCGGGCGACTATCCCGCCTGTCTCGACGGTGGCCCAGCGCTGACCACGATCGAGGCGATGGTGCCTACCCGCATCATCCGTGTGAGCGGCGAACAGCTGGTGAAGCGGTTCAGTCAGGATAAGAAGTCGATGGATCTGCGCTGCCTCGTTGCCGAGCACCTGCTCAGTCAGGCCCGTGCCCGCTACACCGACCTCCACCGCGCCACGCCCCTCGAACGCTACGAGTTGCTGCTCCGCCGCTGCCCAGGCATCGCCCGCCATCTCCCCCTGAATGCCATCGCCTCGTTCCTCTGCGTCACTCCCCAACAGTTGTCACGCATCCGCAAGGCCGTCACGTTTTCGGAGAAATAATTCCAAATATTCACAAAACCTCTGAACATTTGTTCAGACTTTCACCTCGGCAGACACTTTTTCGGTCTTGTCGGGGGCTTTTTCGTGGGACTTTCTGTAACTTTGTGGCTCAAAACGTATAAAAAACAAAGAATAATGAACAAGAAAACCATCATCACCATCCTATTCGCCATCGTGGCAATGGCGGGGCAGGCGCAGACAGCCAATGATTATTGGATAGCAGCGGATAAAGCACTGGCGGCTGGTAATACTGATAGCACATTTTACTATCTCAATCTATTTAGGGAGCACTTCGGCAGACAATACGCTGCTGCTTATACAACGTTCCTAACAGATGAAGACTACCGAATCCTTCACAATGATGCACGATGGACGGCCTTCATGGACTCAATGCGTACTTACAAACATGAGGCAGAGGACAAACAGGAGATTGCCTATCCAAGGAAAACGGTTGTGGAAGATTTCAACGCCCCAATCGTAAACCGATACGATATCCACCTGGATATTGACGTGGAGAAGAAAACGCTGGACGTGACAGCGACAGCCCAGATTGATTTCAAAGGCAGGGAGAGTATGGACTTCACGCTTTGGAGATATTCCGTAATCAACCATATCCGCTGTAAGAAAAAAGATTTGGCTTACACCTTCGACACTACAGCTAAATCTCCCAACCAATACATCCGACAGGGTGCTCCTCTGCGTCTCTCTGCACCCAAAAGCAAGGGTAAATGCGAGATTACTCTCGAATACACCTGCAATCTCGATAGCCTTGACTCATGGATGAGTTCTATGGAAAAAGACTGGGTGCAACTGGGCTACTATATGGCATGGTTCCCCATTAATAGCGATAGCCGAGACTTCACGGCCAACGTATCCGTTTCCATCAACGACAATTATACGGTCAGTGGCTCTGGCATTGTGGAGCGACTCGGCAATGAATGGAAGATGTTGCAGCCGTGGGGTGGTTTTGACCTTCAGATTGTGGCCTCTCCAAATCTCAAATCGAAAAAGATGACCAGTAATGGGCGCACCTTTGAGGTGGTCTATACCGACTTCGCCGATGTTGATGTCGACTCTGCTCTTGTCGCCTGCGATAAGGCCTTGCGATTCTACACGAAGCTGTTCAAGACTAATCCAAGCAACAATTACATTAAATTCCTCGTTGTGCCAAGTCGCGGCGGCGGCATCAGCCGAAAGAATTTCATCGCTTATACAGCGAGACGCTTTAACGAGAATTTTAAGACCGCCATTGGCCATGAAATGGGGCATTTCTGGTGGAACAAGGCACCGACATTCAGTTGGGAAGACTGGCTCAACGAGGGCTTTGCTGAATTCAGTATGCTGTGGTACATCAAGTGTCATTTCAGCAAGCACATCTTTGACTGCTACCTGGAAGCCTGTTGTGAGAATGCCCGTCATGCTTGCCCTATCTACGAAGTCGACCGCGATTCTCCCGAAGCCTACGATGCATTATATAATAAAGGTGCTCTGCTGCTATATGACCTTTCACAGAAAGTAGGTGAAGAAAAGTTCTTTGGCTTCATACAAGGTGTGGCCGAACGTGAAATATCCTCTACTGGACAACTACTCAAATACGCCGAGGATACATTAGGGCATGACGTAAAAGAATGGATAGAAGACAGAATCAAATCATAACTAAAAAATGAAAACGATGAAACTCTGGAGAATCGCATTTATGATGCTTGCTGCTTTCTCCCTCGCCTCTTGCAGCAGCGACGATGACGACAAGGACATCGTAGAACAAGTGACCATCTTCGTCTCGGCAGAAACTGGAACCTATCAGAATGTTCCAGACAATAATTATGTTGAAGGCATGATGATTCGAGAACAGGGCGAGAGTGCCTTCTATTGCGTCTCGTTCCAAACGATTACGGGCTTCACCTACGAGCGCGGTCACGAGTACGAACTATTAGTAAAGCGCACCACGCTCGCCAATCCTCCGCAGGATTCCGGCAAGTATCGCTACGAACTCGTCCGCATCGTGTCGGATAAGGAAAATGGCAAGGCCTAGAAATGTTAAAATGCGATATTAAGTATCTCTTTTTTTGCAAATTATTTGGAAGTATCGCATAAAAGATGTAACTTTGCAGCAAATTATTAAGCTCCGCCATTCTTTCTTGAATGGACATGGCCGTCCGAGGACGGCTTTTTTATTTTAACAACATTACATATATGGCACAACGCGTAACGTTCTACATCGACGGATTCAACTTCTACTACGGCCTGCGACGCACCAAGCGCAACGAGCCACAGTGGGAGCAGCAAGCCCGTTCTCATGTATAAGAACGAGCGCCGTTTTCGCGATGCCATCATGCCCGATGTCGTGACTGACGGCACAAAGCGTTACGAAGTGCCGGAGAAGTGGCGTCCTGCAAATATTGTAAGATAAAACACGACTGACTTATGGAACAGAAATTCGGGAAAAATAGCATTGACATCAAGGTGCTGCGTGAGTTTTGCGAGCGCGAGGGCAAGGAGGTGACTTACCGCAAGGACGACCAGCTGGAGCGCGAGGGCGACCCGTCGCGTTGGTTTGGCTTTGTCACCGAGGGGTGCTTCAAGTATGTAACGTATGGCATCAGTGATGATAGGGAGCATATCACCTGGTTCTCGTTCGAGGGCGAATTCGCGGGCGACTATCCCGCCTGCCTCGACGGTCGTCCATCGCAGACCACGATCGAGGCAATGATGCCCAGCCGCTTGCTCCGTGTGAGCGACGAACAGCTGATGGACTTTTTCCGTCAAGACGCTGAAAAGATGGAGTTGCGCAGTGTCATAGCTGAGCACTTACTCTGTCAGGCCCGCGCCTGCTACCTCGACCTCCACCGCGCCACAGCCCGCGAACGCTATGAGTTACTGCTGAAGCGTTGCCCTGGTATTGTTGAGCATCTTGCCTTGCAGGACCTCGCCTCGTTCCTCTGTATCACCCCTAATTATCTGAGCACGATTCGCAAGTCAATCACGTTCGAAAGCCACAAATAGAGCAAAAACTCTTTAACTAGTTTAAGACCTGCACCCCCGGCATCCGATTTTCGGTCATGTCGGGGGCTTTTTCGTACGTTTTTCCTAACTTTGCACAAAAAAAAATGTCATCAGGGGTTTAGTAAATCGATTTTCGTGTGTATTAAGAGTGTATGACAGATCAAAGTAAACTCGAAAAGCTGTTCCGACAGCATTACCGTCAGATGTATCGGCTGGCCACCATGCTTCTGCACGACGATGCTGAGAGCAAGGATGTGGTGCACGACATCTTTGCCCATCTTCTCCGTGAATCTCAGGACCTACGGGAAGAGACAGCCGAGCACTATCTGCTTACAAGCGTACGAAACCGATGTCTGAACGTGATTCGTAGCCGACAGATTCAGGAACGGGTGGAACACCTCTACTTGCTTGATCTCGATACGACTATCACACCGACGGAGCGGTTAGAAGAAGAACTGAAAGCTCTGTATAAGGGCATTGACCAATTAGAGCCACCCGTTTGCCGCGACATTATTATGCAGCATTTCCGCGATGGAGTAACCTTTAAGGAGATTGCCTTTCGCCTGGGTGTCAGTGAAACCACTGTCTATAAGCATCTGCGCCGTGCGCTTCATCAATTACGTACATATCTTAATAACAAATGAGCGTATGAACAAGACCGATCTATTGCTCCAGATGATGGAACAGCCCCAGCATTATACTGAAGAAGAGTGGCAGGAAATACTTGCCGACGAAGAGTGCCGTGAGCTATACACGCTGATGTCGAAGACCCAGAGTGCCATTGACGCTACCCGTGCCGATCAGGAAGTCACTGACGACATGATTGATGCCGAATGGCAACGACTGAGTGATGAAAAGCAAGAAGTGAGAAACGAAAAATTTTCGCTCCTTAAGTTCGCTGCTATGTTTGTGGGCATCCTCATGCTTTCAGGCATCGCCTTTGCAGCCATCCACATCGCCAGTCATTATAACGCATCAGAACAGGAAACGAAAGTCATCAAGAACTCTCAGCCTTCAACTTCCAGTCCTCAACTCGCTGAGCCTGACACGATAGTGGCACCACAGCCCAAGCTCTACGACAACGTGCCTTTAGGAGAAATCTTCGAAGAACTCTCAGCCTACTATAACGTCAAGGTGGTCTATCAAAACGAAGATGCCCCCCGTCTCCGCCTTTTCTATCAATGGAAGCCGGAATATAAACTGGAGAAAGTTGTGGAGATGCTGAACAACTTCGAGTGGATACAGATCCAGACCGAGAATGATACCTTATTTATAAGAACCACAGCCATCCCCGCCAAGGATTGCTAAAACGTTTGCCATGATGAAAAGACTATCATTCTTTCTATTATTGTGTGCCATTGTAACTGTTGCAAACGCACAGAAGATCACGCACACCTTTCAGGATGTCCCCCTTTCCGAAGCCCTGAAATACATTCAGACGCAAGCCACTGATTACAATATCACCTTTATCTACGATGAACTCGAAGACTTCCGCGTAACCACTCATATACAAAACAAGGCTGTTCATGACGCCATCTTGCAGATTGTTGGATTCTATCCTATCCGTGTTGTAAAGAGTGGAAAACATGAGATTTATGTGGAATGTACCCACAAGACCGACCGCCATCTGACGGGTACTGTCATCGACGAACAGGGCCAGCCCGTGGCTTACGCTAACATTGCCGTTCTCAACCCTGCTGACAGCACGCTGCTTTGTGGTGGCGTGTCTAACGAGAGTGGTTACTTCGCTGTTCCCATTGAACAAGACAACGTGTTGGCTCGCATCTCTTACATCGGTTATAAGACCGTGTATAGACACTATAAAGGCTCCGAACTTGGTATAATACGGATGCAGCCAGAAACACAAACACTGAAAGGTGTAACTGTGAAAGGCCAAAGGCTTTTATATACTGCAACAGATAGAGGATTGCAAGTCTCTATTCAGGGTACTCCTTTAGAACAATTCGGCTCTGCCTCAGAGATGCTTTCCCACTTGCCTCTGATGATGAGTAACGGTGAGATTGCCGGTCACGGAAAGCCGGAAATCTATATCAACAACAAGAAGGTACGGGGCGAGGACGAATTGGCGCGTTTACGGGCCGATGAAGTCAAATCGGTGGAGATAATCACTCAGCCAGGAACAGAGTACGATGCTACGGTTTCGTCGGTTATTCGCATAAAGACTATCCGTCGTACAGGTGAAGGACTTAGCGGCAGTTTCTCCGGTGCCTACCGACAGGGGCATGAGCATTATGAGAATGCCAACGCTTCCCTCAACTATCGCCTGCAGAACGGTATGGATTTCTTCGTTCGAGGCTACCTAACGGACAATAATACACGGACAACGAGCACGACAGATGTGCAACTACAGGCATCGTCCATCTGGAACTATCTGAAAGACAAGGAATACGGCAATCACATGAAATACTATTTTGCCGATCTCGGCTGGAACTGGGAAATCAACGACCGTCACTCCATTGGCTTCACCTATACGGCCAACAACTATATCGGTAACCGCAGGTATATCAGTAGCAGCGTTGAGCAAACGTGGCAGGATGGCATCATGGTGGACGGAGGCCACAGTACGACAACAACCCTGACGAAACCCAAGTTGACGCATAGTGCCAATGCCTATTATGTCGGAGAGATTGGGAATTGGAAGGTAGATTTCAGTGCTGACTATTACAATGCCCATTCACTTTCCGAAATGAGCGGAGGCACCGATGGCGAGACACCCGTCAGCAGCAATACAGCTAAGAAGAACCAGCTTGTTGCCGAAAAATTGGTCATCACTGCCCCAATGCCCGTTGGCGACTTGACCTTTGGCGAAGAGGCTTCCGCAGTTGACCGCACAAACGACTTCAGCCAGAGCGGTTTTTCTGCCGACAACCACATACAGCAGCAGACCACCACTTGGAGCGTTTTTGCTAACTATGCATTGAAGCTGGGAAACGTTTCTTTCAATGCAGGTCTGCGCTGGCAGAATGAACAAAACCGCTACAACCTCAATGGGGTGCGCAACGATGAGATGAGTCCCAATTACCATGTGCTTATCCCCCGCGCGTCCATCACCTATCAGAAGTCGCCTTGGATTCACTCACTCTCCTACCAGTGTACGCGCTACAACCCTCCATATTCCATTTTGTCCTCGGCTGTCACTTACGCCAGCAAGTACGAGTATCAGAGCGGTAATCCCTTCCTTCAGCCGCAAACCAGCCACAGTCTTGTGTGGAAATCGCAATGGAAGTGGATACACGCCGAAGCTATCTACAGATGTCAAAAAAATGTCTATCACTCTATAGCTTCTGCCTATGACGATGTCAATCATCCTGGCGTGATTCTGACCGACTTCCGCACAGTCCCAAAGACACAATATTATATGGTTGTACTTAACCTCACACCTAAAATCGGTATTTGGCAGATGAACTATACGGCAGAGTTTGCAGTGGAAGACCTTGATTACGGGGAGTTGGGCATCGCCTACAATTGGCACGGACTGATGACAGACTTCACTTTCGACAATTCTTTCACCCTGCCTCACACATGGATACTGAATGTGAAGGGAAGTATCACGCCCTATCAGAAGTCAGCGTATTGGATAAACAAGGCAAATGGAAGTCTCGACCTCCGTCTTAGCAAACAATTCCTGCGGGACAAAAGCCTCAATGTGGCTCTCGTCGCCAGCGACTTCTTGCGCACAAAATATGACGAAGGAACGGCATACGGAGGTATAGGGTACAGAAATACCTATAGTCTTTATCGTGATACCCGTCGCATCGGCATTGACCTCTCATGGAAGTTCAATGCAACCAAGAGCCGCTACAAAGGAAGTCATGCCGGACAAAGCGAGCGCAACCGACTATAAACTCTCTCGTTTGGGCAGTCGTCAGCCTTCATGCTGACGCTGCCTTTCCACCAATACTGTAACATTTAACGCCAGACAAATCTTTTGATGCTTTTTCGGTCGTTTGTAGTGATTTTGTTCGGTCGTTTGTGAAGAATTCGTTCGGTTGCTTGTGATAATTGACAGACCGTAGTGCCCAGATCACAGGGGGTCAGGAACGATATGTAAATTTGTTGCTCGCCCTCTCATATAATTACTGAAATGAAACACCAGACACCATATCGTCTAAACGAAACATCCCTCTCGCCGGTGAGGGAGAGAGGGATGGTGTATAGGGGTGAGGTAATCACTTTATCCATTGATCAGCGAGACGAGCCATTTTATATACTTATCCGTCACGCTGGAGATTTCACCTTTGTCATAAATCGTAAGCAATGTTATCTCAATAGAGTCATCGTCGTGCTGAATGAAATTGAATGTGATAACACGAGCGCCCCCGCTCTTGCCTTTCCCCTTCGAAGCAATGGCCATCCGCACCTTACGGGTACCATTACCCAAATCAGATCCTTGAAAAGGGTCGTCTGCCAGTTCCTTCTTAAAGGTGATAAAGTCATCCTTCAACGATGGATACTTCTTGGCAAGGCGTTTAAACTGGCGTTTAAATTCATCGCCCAATACGATCTCAACTTTCATACGGCTTCTTCTGCTTCCAGTTCCTTGATGAAATCGTCGGCACTCTGTAGTTTGCGCCCTTCACGACGAGCCTGCTTCATCTCGTCGAACGCTCTTTCGAGCGACTCCTTAACGTATGCCTGCTGGCGGAGTGTCTTTTTATTGGACTCATCCTTGGTCTTGAACACGGTAGTAGATACCACACCGCGAAGCAGTTCAATGGCCTTGCGTACATGCAGCGTTGTCGCGTCCTCGTTCAATGTAACTAATATCTGCGTCATAATCGTAATTTTTTTGTTCTCGGGGGCAAAGGTACGAAATTAATTCGAAATAATCATTCTAAATAGGAAATATTTTTATGAACAAGAAAACCATCATCACCATCCTCCTTCTCCTCGTCGCAATGGCGGGGCAGGCTCAAATTACCCTCAAAGGTTCTATCATCAATGAACGAGGTGAGAAGATTGAATACGTTAGTATAGGTCTTGAAGAGGATAGCATCGGAACTATATCGGACGCCAATGGTAACTTCACGATAGAGATTCCTGCAAACCACAAGAACGATTTGGTGTTTACCCATGTGTCATTCCAGAACACTGTCGTCCCCTACGAGACATACGCCAAAGGGCAACAACTGAAAGTCACGATGAAAGATAAAGTGGTCGAGCTGGCCGAAGTCGTAGTGGGTAAGAAGAACAAGCCACGGAAAATAGCAGGCAAAACTATCAGTGGTCCAATAGCCGCATTCCGTGGAAAGGGCAAGGCGGACGGAGCTGAATGGGGACCTGTGTTCAAAAGCAAGAAGGATTACGTCATCAGTGATATCCTGCTAAACATCAAAGGTACCACATACCAATGGTGCGTGCTCAGTTTCAACATCTATGAGATACAAGGTGACAAGTTTGTGAACATCCTTAACAAGCCCCTCTATCAACGGATTGAGAAAAGTGAAGGCAAGCATCAAATTGACATCCAACCTGAAGAAACGATTGTGCTGAAGAAAAAGAAGAAATACTTTATCAGCGTGATGGTTGTAGATAGTGACAGTTATGGCATCCTTGATATGCAGTCACAACTCAGAACTTGTTATTACCGTATTATTACCACAGGGAAGAAACGGAAATGGCCCATCGGACCAGCAATTCAGGTGAAAGGTTATGAAATAGAGAAATAACTCTAACTCATTTTACCCAATCCTCTATATCCAGTCCTTCGATATGATTAAAGTGCTTTATATTGTGAGTGACAACCGTCAGACCAGCAGCCTTCGCAGCGCAACCTATGAGAAGGTCAAAATCCTCAATAGGTTTTCCACAATCCTTCAGACGCAACTTCTCTTGGGCATAAACATCGATGCTATCTGCAAAAGGCAGAACCTTTATTTCCTTTACGAAATCGTCAATCAACTTCAGATTCTCCTCCGTTCGATTACTTTTGTAAGCACCGTAGCGCAGTTCAGCCAGCACCACGTCGCAGATGAAACAACGCTCACGACCAATCTTATTCAACCGTTGAGCCACATCGTGGTTATTGCGGAAGAGGAACACACAGATGCTTGTGTCAAGCAGGTATTTTTTCATAGTTCAATATCTCTGCTATTAGTTGTCCTACTCTCGCGAATGTCACTGATTATTTCTTCAGCCGAACGGTTATCTTTCCAAGCGCCTACGAAGCGATTTGCCCATTCGGTTTCAGCCTTTGTCTTTTTCGCAGGCACCAACGACTTCACAAAAGCCAACATCTTAGTCATTGCCGGCTCATTGTCAAGAAGCGGACTCATCTCGCGGAACAATTCCGCACGTAATTCTATTGCTGTCATAATAGTATTGTATTTATTCTGGTTGCAAAGATACAAATAATTTCTGAATAAGCAAATTTTGGAGCAGCGAAAAATAAGAAGTATTCTACGGATATATACATCTTCATAAAAAAATGTCGTTTAGGGGTTTAGTAAATCGGTTTTCGTGTGTATTATAAGTGTATGACAGATCAAAAGAAACTCGAAAAGCTGTTTAAACAGCATTACCGTCAGATGTATCGGCTGGCCACCATGCTTCTGCACGACGATGCTGAGAGCAAGGATGTAGTGCACGACATCTTTGCACATCTGCTCCGTAATTCTCAGGATCTACGGGAAGATACAGCCGAGCACTATCTGCTTACAAGCGTACGAAACCGATGCCTGAACGTGATTCGTAGCCGACAGATACAAGAACGGGTGGAACACCTCTACTTGCTTGACCTCGATACGAACATCACACCGACGGAACGGTTAGAAGAAGAATTGGAAGCCCTATATAAGGGCATAGACCAATTAGAGCCTCCCGTTTGTCGCGACATCATCATGCAGCATTTCCGCGATGGTATCACCTTCAAGGAGATTGCCAATCGTCTGGGCGTCAGCGAAACCACCGTCTATAAGCATCTACGCCGTGCGCTTAATCAATTACGTACACAACTAAAAAAACAATGAGCGTATGAACAAGACAGATCTTTTGCTCCAAATGATGGAACAGCCCCATCGATACACGGCCGAAGAATGGCAGGAAATCCTTTCGGATAACGAATGCCGTGAACTTTACACACTGATGTCTATGACTCAGAGTGCTGTTGATGCCGCCCGTGCTGACAAAGATGTTACCGACGAGATGATAGATGGAGAATGGCAGCGCCTTTCTTCCGTACAGTCAAGCTTTCAATTAAGGAAGTTCGCTGCTATGTTAGTCGGCATCCTCATGCTCTCAGGCATTGCCTTTGCAGCCATCCACATCATTAGCCACAGTGACTCTCATAAAGAAAAAGAAACTGTAGTGGTTTCAAATGCTTCACCTCTCACTCAGCAAGCTCCACAGTCCCAAGACACTATAGGCGTCCTACAACCCAAGCTATACGAAAATGTACCATTAAGCGATATTTTCGATGAACTTTCTAGCTATTATCAAATAAAGGCGGTATATCGTAATGATGCTACCCGACAGATTCGTCTTTTCTACCAGTGGAAGCCTGAATATACTATCGAGAAAGTCGTTGATATGCTCAATAATTTCGAGTGGCTGCAACTGGAACTAAAGAACGATACCCTATATGTTTCATCAACCGTAGAGCCACAGCCATGAAGCAGCTATTGATTATCTTGCTGTGGCTGACTGGTATAACCGTTAGTGCACAGCGCATCAACCGTGATTTCCACGATGTATCGTTGTCGGAAGCCCTAAAATACATTCAGGAACAAACCACAAACTACGATATCACTTTTATATACGACGAACTTGAAGATTTCCGAGTAACGACACATGTGCAACGTAAGTCCGTGCCAGATGCCATCATCCAACTTGTAGGCTTCTATCCCGTCCGCGTCGTAAAGAGTGGTGAAAGGGAAATCTATGTGGAATGTACCCATAAGACAGAGCGCCATCTGACGGGCACCATCATCGACGAGCAAGGCCAGCCCGTTGCATACGCCAATGTTGCCGTTCTCAATCCTGCTGACAGCACCCTCCTTTGTGGTGGCGTCTCCAACGAGAGCGGTGTTTTTGTTATCCCCATTGATCAAACAAATTTTCTCGCTCGTATTTCCTATGTCGGCTACAAAACTATTTACAAGCAATGCGACAACACAGAACTTGGCACTATACGGATGCAGCTGGGAACACAAACACTGAAAGGTGTAACAGTGAAAGGTGAGCGGCCATTTGTAACGATGAAGAACGGTGTGTTGACTGCTAATATTGCCAATACGGAACTCGCGCATCTGGGTAATGCCCGCGATGTGTTGAGACGCCTGCCATTGCTAAATGTTGACGACGAGTCAATCGAAGTTTTCGGTAAAGGTAGCCCGCTCATTCTTATTGACAATCGAAAGATGCGTGATGCCTCAGAACTCCTGTTGCTACAGAGTGACAATATCAAGAGTGTCCAAATCATCACAATGCCTGGTGCAGAATATGGCTCTACCGTCCGTTCGGTCATCAAGATTCAAACCAAACAGAAGTTTATCAAAGGACTGAGTGGCACACTGACAGGGCGAATAGAAGCAAAGCGAGTTTGGCAAGAACTGGTACAGGCTAACCTTAGTTATAGCTGGGGCGACTGGCAACTGTTTGGCAATGCTTATATTTACGATGGTGGTACGCGCAACTATCGACAGAACGGCTCTACGTTCGATTGGGCAGGGACTCAGAACAACAGCATCCATCATACCGCCACAGAGAACCAGTCCTTTACGACAAAGAGCGCAAGAGGAGGTTTCAATTACAACAAGGAGGGACAGTCGTTTGGTGCTTATTATCATTATGTCAACTCACCCATTACGTTTGACAGTCAAGGTACGGAAGAATATTATGTCACGGGCGAAGAAGACTTGGATATCGGAGATTATATCCACAATGAGATGAGAACCGAGCGTCACACGATTGCCACCTATTATGATAACCAACTGAGCGACGAAAGCCTCATACATTTTGACGGAAACTACGTCCACACCTGGCACCATGCAGACAACCTGACAAGCAATGCCTATGTAGACCACACTGTTGATGTTCCCTCACAAACGGGGATGCGCTCCACTCTTTGGGCAGGCAAGCTCTACTATCAGTTCCCGCTGCTGACGGGTCAGATGAATATCGGAACCGAAGACAGCTATACCTTCAACCACCAGCAATACCTGATGCTGAACAATGAGATTGGCAATTACATCCCTTCATCAATGAACGAAAGCAAGCAATATGCATATGCAGTTTTCGCTACCTACCAGCGAGATTTCGGGAAACTCACACTGAATGTAGGCCTTAGATGGGAAAACATCAAATTCGACTATTATCAAAATAACTTGAAAGACCAAGACGTGAGCCGTAACCAGTCCTCTTTATCTCCAGACCTGTCTCTATCGTGGCAGTTCAACGAGGAAACATCAATGGCACTCGACTACAAGCAGTACATAGTCCGTCCTGCCTACCAACAACTCCGTTCGTCGCTACTTTATGTCAGCCCATACGAAGTTGAAGGCGGCAATCCGACATTGGCCGACTGCTACAACTACGAAGCATCATATATGTTCGGATGGAAAGGACTGATCCTTGATGTTGGCTATACCTACAAGAAGGACGCCTATGTCTATACCAAGGAGCATTACAGTCAGGACAGCCCTCAGCTAATATTCACTTCCCACAATGAAGATTATTCATTGTTGACTGCCTACCTTTCTTATTCGCGTACTATTGGAATTTGGAAAACTACGGTCACTGCGGGCATTAACAAACAATGGCTAACGATGTATGGCGACGATTATAGTAGTCCCATCTGGGATTTCTCCTTCAAGAATATGCTAATACCCAACAAGGACTGGCTAATTACCTGCGATGTTTCAGGACTGACACGCGGGCATGAAATGGCGAATGACTTTCGTGGTCGTTGGGGCATTGATTTCTCAGTTCGTCGCTACTTCCTGAACAAACGACTGCAAGTTAGCCTTTCTGCCAATGACATCTTCCACACTCGTAATCAGGAGTGGTCTATTAGGGCAAAGGATGTCGTGGCCTACAAATATAGCAATCAGGATTCTCAAAAAATAATGCTTGGAATCACCTATTCGTTCAACCCCAAGAAGAGCAAGTATAAGGGAGCAACAGCAGGTGAAGCAGAATCAAAACGTCTCTGATATATCATACCCTTTAATGAACAAAAATCTATGAGCCCATAAGATATTTTTCAAAAATGTGTCGGAATGTGAAGGAAAATAAGTACCTTTGCAACCGAATACATATAAGAAGAAAAAGCAACCGCAGCTTTATCGAAGGTCTCTCGAACTGCAATTCAAAAAAGACTTCATAGAAGCGAATGGCTGCCTGCTCACGCATTCCATATACGGAGGCGTGGGCTTTGGCATTAGCAGCATTCTATGAAAGGTAAATTGCAGACCTGAGAGACTTTGTTGTGACACCAAATCCACCCACGTCTTCCGTTTCCCCTCTCTCTCGCCTCACGGCGTGTTATATGTGTTTATTCTCAGATATTTAACGGAAACGTGAATATGAATATCAATGACGACGAAACCTTAGGTTTAATAAACCGTCTGCTTGAAAGGCTGCATCAAGCAGATCTGACGAATTTTGGCAGCCACCTCCAAATAGTATATGTCGCCTCGGGGGCGCAGCATGTTGAAACACAGATTAATATGGGAGCCTACGGCCAACCGGAGACTCTCCCCAGCCCTCCCCGTGTAGGGAGGGAGAAAGAACCTAGCAACTTACCTGAAGTCCTTGCTACCGAAGCAGCCATGGCGCTGTGGAAGAAAGCGCAGGCGGCAGGGTGGGTGGATGCCAACTATCAACCACTCATCTCCCGCACCCAGGCAGCACTCCTGGCTGATGCGATGGCGGAGCGGCTGGGCATCAAGGAGAAGTGGAAGGTGTTCGAAACGTTGTGGAGGCGAAGAAACATGTACCGCGATTATTACGATGCCATGAATCAGGATCAAACCTACATGTTTCTTGACAAACTGAAAGAACTGTTCGAATAATACTTATTTGGGCGAAATCTATGAGAAAATGGATAGATTTCGCCCGAATTTAATTTGTTTTGGGCGAAATCTACCGCAAAATAGGTAGATTTCGCCCAAAATACTTGTTGATATCAAAGAATTATCGTAACTTTGCGCTCCAGAGCGCGAAGTTACTGTGTCTCGGCAAAAAAAAGAATAATTTCTTTTGTTTTGCTCTCGACTTTATGTAACTTTGCCAAGGCTTTAAGTAAGAGTCGAGAGGGATTGACTCGCGGAGAACTTGCAAAAGAACTGAAATGTGCCAACAATGGACACTTGGGAAAGCAATTAGAAGATCTTGTTTTTTGTGACCTCATACGTAAGAATGTTGTCCGTGAGAAAGCAATAAAACGAAAAGATTCCATCTATCAGATATGTGACTTCTTCAGCCTATTTTATATGGCTTTCATAGATAAAGCTGAAGTTGAAATGCAATACTGGGTGCATCATATTAATACGCCAGAAATCAATTCGTGGATGGGGCTTACATTCGAACGGATTTGTATGGCTCATATCCCACAAATCAAGCATGCCCTGCATATCGACACCATCTCTACGCTCAGCTATTCATGGAGAAGCAAGACTTCGACACCAGCAGCACAGATAGACATCATTATTGAACGAGCAGACAAGATAGTTAACATCTGTGAAGTTAAATTTAGTCAGGATGAATATAATCTGAATAAAGATGAGTATGACAAAATATGTAAGCGTAAGAATGTATTTATACAAGAGACAGGACTGCGTCACACTCCCTGGATTACGATGATTACCACAGAAGGTGTGGCTCAAGGTAAATATTCAGAGATGATACAAAGTCAAGTCAGATTGGACGAACTGTTTGAAATATAAGACAACCAAACGCTTATTTTACCACGTTATACCCCCTACATATCCATACATTGTAGGGGGTAAATATTTCTGTTTTTTCATAACTTTGCGCTCAGAAGTTTAACCAATGAAATGAAGTTATGAATGAGAATGTGATGAGCCAGTTGGATGCGGAACTGGAGCATGCGGGCGAGGAGACGGCGCTGAGTCCGAAGATGCTGTTGCTGGAACAGTTGAGGATTACGCCGGAGAAGCAGTTGAAGCCGATGGACTTCCTGTTCCAGCTGTTCGGCAAGCCCTGCTTTCCGAGGCGCGAACTGGTGGCGATAACAGGTAAGGCGAAGTCAGGTAAGACGTTCGTCACGAGTATGCTGATGGCATGCTGTCAGGTGGGCGACGTGCTGTCGTTCCACCGCGAGACAGATG
>JAEEGH010010806.1_pt1 | contig 20843 bp, 18 predicted proteins | sample 9134181 | NCBI WGS metagenome assembly JAEEGH01 (sample SAMN16246544, study PRJNA631951) | gut metagenome | biome: gut microbiome; feature: rumen; material: DP-attached | host: Bos | place: Iran: Karaj | collected 2018-10
TTAAAAAACGCGTAACAATGATTATGAAACCAAAATCAAATCGCAACAGCATGTTGAAACTCCTTGCCCTCGTTCCAATCGCGGGCATCTGTCTGGCCCTTAATGCCAATACCGTTACCGACTATGTTAATGACGAGCCCCAGAAACAACAGCCTGTCAAGAAAGGCAAAAAGGCTGCCACCATCAATACGGGTAGTCAGCAGTTAAATGAAATAGTTGTCGTGGAAGATGCACCTTCTGCGAATGAGGCCGCTGACGATAAGACATTCATCGCTAAGGGTATCGTTTATGACTATGACGAAGCCCAGCCTACGCCAATAGTTGGTGCCGTTATCTTGGTCGAAGGAACCAAGAAGGGAGCAGTCACCGACAGAGAAGGAAAATTCCAAATAGAAGTGTCAATGGGTGACAAGATCACTGCATCCTATGTCGGCTATGAGTCGAAGACAATAGGTGTCAGCAAAATCTATTCAGAGTCGACTAAGTCTGACGGGTATTATATCGGATTGAAGAAAGAAACAGAAGCAGACGAATCAGAAAAGGTCTATGACGTTGTAGAGCAGATGCCTGCATACCCTGGTTCTCCCTCTGCCCTGTATGAATTCTTGTCCAAAAGTATACAATACCCAGAGGAGGCTGAAAAGGCAGGAAAACAAGGCCGGGTTATCGCGACCTTTGTTGTTGAGAAGGATGGCAGTATCACCAATGCCCGTGTTGTAAAGGCCCTCGATCCGCTGTTGGATGCCGAAGCCCTACGCGTCATCAATGCCATGCCCAAATGGAATCCGGGTATGCAGAACGGAGTGGCAGTTCGTTGCAAATACACGGTGCCCGTTACATTCCATCTTGATGGCAAAGATTTTCCAAAGGGCGAGTCGCGGGTGATTGTAAACGGAGCGGATAAGTCAGCAGAAGAGAATTACGTGCTCGAAATTGACGGTAAGGTAGCTGATGATTCTGAGATTGCCAACATACCCCAGGGAGCTATCGCTGACATGAGAGTTGTGAAAGCGCAAAACGGCCATCCCAAGAAAATTGTTATCACAACAAAAAGAATAAAAGCAAATTCCAAAGAATAGTCTCATTTAAGCCTCGCCTAACTGACGATTCTCTCCGTCAGGGGCGAGGTTTCTCGCATAATATATGAAAAGAATACTGACAACACTGTGTGCTATCTGCTGTGCAATGCTCACTGCATCAGCCCAAACCAAGGCCGACTCTCTCCGTGCCGACAGCATCTTCAAGTCTCTGGAACTACAAGGCGTAGAGGTGGTCAAACAAAAGTCGCTCGTCAAATCCGATATCGACAAGATCACCTATAACATCGAGGATGACCCTGACTCGAAGTCGAATACTGTGATTGAGATGCTCCGTAAGGTGCCGATGGTCACTGTCGATGGCGAAGATAATATACAGGTGAACGGCTCCAGTTCGTTTAAGGTGTATGTGAACAACAAGCCTAACCAGATGATGACGAACAATCCGAAGGAAGTGCTGAAAAGCATGCCCGCCAATTCGATCAAACGCATCGAGGTCATTACTAACCCAGGACCGAAGTATGATGCAGAAGGCGTGGGTGGTATCCTGAATATCATCACTCACGGCAAGGGCGTTGAAGGGTATACCGCTACATTCAGTGGAAATGTCAGCAACCGTGGTGCGGGCGGCAGCACCTACGCCACAGTCAAGAGTGGAAAACTGACAATGAGTGGGCGCTATAATTATAGTTACAACACCTCTCCCCGCAGTTACTCTGGCAGCAGCCGTAAGACCATCGGCAACATCAGCGAATCATCGTCCGACCTCGAAAGCGAAGGGTCATCAAAATATCACGGTCATTCCCAGTACGGAACCATCGAGGCCAGTTATGAGATAGACACCCTGCGACTCATCTCCGCCTCGTTTGACTTATATGGCGGTGGCAGCAAGAGCGATGGCGAAAATCATACCTTTGCTACATCGCCGCTCACCCACAACCGCCTTTATAGTTACAATACTGCCCGTAATTCGAAAAACAACTATGGCTATATCGATGGCGGCATCGACTATCAGCGCACCTTTTCTGTAGAGGAACGCCTGCTGACATTGTCGTATAAGTTAAGTAGTGAGCCTGACAAGAGCGACTCCTATACCGACTACCTAGACATGCAGGCTGCCGACGGTTGGGAGAACTTCCTTCAACGCCTGAAAAACCAACGTAACGATGGCAGTGAGAATACGACGGAACATACTTTCCAAATAGATTACACCACACCCTTTGCCAAGATCCATACTTTGGAAACAGGATTGAAATATATCCTGCGCAACAACACCTCTGAGGACGATCGCTATGAGGAGGGCGTTTTCGACAGCGATCATTCATCGCACTACAAGCATCGCAACGATATCTTCGCCGCCTATCTGGGTTATGGTCTTAAACTGAATAAACTGTCGGGCCGACTTGGCTTGCGCTACGAGCATACCTTGCAGGATGTGGAATATAAACTTGGGCGTGGCGATGATTTCAGAAAGCACTTCAACGATTTCGTACCCTCTGCCAGCATCGGCTATAAATTGACGCAGATGTCGAACCTCCGTTTGGGCTACGACATGCGCATCTACCGTCCGGGCATCTGGTATCTCAACCCTTACCTTGACGACTCTACACCTACGAATATCTATCAGGGAAATTCCCATCTCGACAGTGAGAAGAGTCATTCGTTCAACCTCAGCTATAGCAATTTCACGCCAAAGTTTAATATCAATCTCGCCCTGCGCTATGGCTTCACCAACAACAGCATCGAGAATGTTGTCAGGATGATGCCTGACACGCAGATCTCAGGTTTGAAGAACCCGACGGGAAAAGATGTGCTCTACACTACCTATGAGAATATTGGGCGCAGTCAGGGTGTCAACTTGAATACCTATATTAACTGGAATGCCACCAAGAACACCCGCGTCTATTTCAATGGGCGACTCTCCTATACCGACATGGATGATGGGGGCGACCTTTCCAATCATGGATGGAGTCTCTTTACCTATGGTGGTGCTCAGCAGACACTGCCCAAGAGCTGGCGACTCTCCTTCAACCTTTATGCCATGACACCAAACATCAACCTGCAAGGCCGTGGCAGCAGTTATAGCAGTTATAGCATGAGCATCCAGAAATCGTGGCTGAAAAATCGCCTCAACCTGGCCCTCAGCGCCACGAACTTCCTGAAGAAATACATGCGATATAATTCTACGACGGAGGATACTTTCTTCCATGCAAATAGTTGGTCGAAGAGCGTTCAGCAGCGATTCAGCCTTTCCATTAGTTATCGCATCGGAGAATTGAAGGCCAGCGTTAAGAAAGCCGAGCGCACAATCTCCAATGATGACGTCAAAGGAGGAGGCGGAGGTAGCGACAGCGGTAACGAAGGCAGTTCCAACTAAGAAACTCAGCCGCTTTAGTTACACGAGTTCTGTTGCTTTGGGCCGTTTGTGACGAATATCGCGGAATTATTTGGAATTCTCGAATAAACTTCGTATCTTTGCACACGAATAAAATATGAGCAAAAATCTGTATATCATCAGTGGATGTAATGGTGCAGGCAAAACGACCGCATCATATACCGTTTTACCCGAAATCCTTGATTGTAAGGAGTTCGTGAATGCTGATGAAATTGCCCGTGGTCTCTCGCCATTTAATCCTGAGAGCATGGCTATCGAGGCAGGTAGATTGATGCTAAAACGAATTGAAGAGTTGTTGGAAAAAGAGGAAACCTTTTCTATTGAGACAACATTGGCTACGAAATCATACATTAACCTGGTCCATAGAGCGCAAGCAAAAGGATATACAGTAAGTGTTTTGTTTTTCTGGTTGAGAACACCTGATTTGGCTATTCAGCGTGTTGCAGAGAGAGTACAAAATGGGGGACATAATATCGAAGAAGATGTTATTAAACGGAGGTACGTAGCAGGAATCAGTAATCTTTTTGGTCTTTACATGCAAGAAGTTGATTATTGGGATATTTACGATAATAGTGAGAATCCTCGCAAACAAATCGCTTGTGGCGGTAAGGACTCAGATACCATTATAAAAGAAGAATTGTTGTTTTCTAAAATTCAAAGCTATGTCAAATAAGGAAATGAGAGAGTTCTCTGAGAAACTTAAACGTGGCTTGGAGATAGCAGAAAAAAGAATGCTTAAAGAAAAAGCATTAAGAGGACAGGATGTCATTGTGTGTGACGAAAATAATAACATACGACGCATTCCTGCAGAAGAGGTTATATCAAAGAATCCGATCTTTCAATAATCGGTGTTTATTAGCGTTTAAATAACGCAAGGGTAGTTAAAAATAACCTAAAAAACAAATATTTTTCTAAAATTTTTCTGTTTTTGCGACAGAAAGAAGCGCCTTCGGGCGATATTTACTACTTTTGCAACGCAATAGTAAAATTTCGCATGAAACAACGACGATTTACGGTCTGGACTTGTCTGGTGGCAACGGTGGTGTTGCTGGTGGGATGTCTGCAAGATAAGGTGGGCGGCGTCAGGATCTATTCTGAGCCGAATGCCGAATTGTATTCCATCTCGAACCAGGTAAGTCTGTTTTTGTTTCATGCCAGCGGTCCCTGGAAGGCAGAGAGTCCCGTGCCCTGGTTGCAGGTGTTGAAAGAGACGGGTCCCGGCGGTACTGACACGCTGAAGGTGATGACCTGTGAGAAGAACCTGACGGGTGTGGAGCGTTCGGCGCTGGTGACGCTGGTGTCCGACGGTGAGTTGCGCACGGTGGAGATCAAGCAGCGCAACGAGTATGCGGAGTTTGATCGCGAGGAATTCAACTTGCCGGCAGAAGGCGGTACGCTCGATGTGGGATTCCGGACGAACGTGGGCGACAGTCTGTTGCTTTATGTGACAGGCAGTCTGGCGAAATACCTGGAAGACATGCGCGAGAACGACTCTACGAAAGACGACGAGACCCGTGCGGAGACCAAGGAGAGACAGGGAAAGTTGAGTTGGCTACGTGTGCTGCCGAATGAGGATACCGTTCCCCGAAGGGCCAAGTTCTATCTGGCCTTCGGTATTGGCAATGACCGCCATATCAGTCTTGACACTTTGACATTTTATCAGGATGCCGTAATGCCTTGAAGAAGTCCTGCATCAGTTGCCGACATTCTTCTTCCAAGACGCCGCCGATGATGGTGGCCTTGGGATGCATGGCCTCTGGGGCGAAGGCGTGATAGCCCCGTTTCTCGTCGAGACAGCCGTAGACGATGCGGGGAATCTGTGCCCAACCGATGGCGCCGGCACACATCACACAGGGTTCGACGGTGACGTAGAGCGTGCAATCGGTGAGGTATTTGCCGCCTAGGAGGTTGGCAGCGGACGTAATGGCCTGCATCTCAGCATGGGCGGTGACATCACAGAGGGTCTCGGTGAGGTTGTGGCTGCGGGCGATGATACGGTCCTTGCAGACGACGACGGCGCCGATGGGAATCTCACCTTCGCGATAGGCCATACGAGCCTCGTCGAGCGCCCGTTGCATGAAGAATTCGTCTTTTTTCTGTTGCTCTTCCATATTCATGGTGCAAAATTATAAAATAATTATGAATTATGAATTATGAATTATGAATTATTTCGTATCTTTGCAAGCGGATTATGGATTTTCAATTGATTCATATCGAAGAAACGGACTCCACCAACCGCTGGCTGCGGAATTATATGGCATCGGACAAACACGGACTTGCACGGACTTCTTCTGTCCGAGAGAGTCCGAGCTCGTCCGATGCGATAATAGCTGTGGCGGACTACCAGACGGCGGGGAAGGGCTGCGGGAATAACTCGTGGGAGAGCGAGCGGGGGAAGAACCTGACGTTCTCGCTGCTGATCCATCCGGAGCGGATACCTGCGAATGCGCAGTTCCGGATCACGGAGGTGGCGTCAGTGGCGCTCTGCGAGACGCTGGCACGCTATATAAGTAATAAGGTGGAGATCAAATGGCCGAACGACATCTATGTGGGCGACCGCAAGATCTGCGGCATGCTGATAGAAAACCGTTTGCAGGGTTCTGTGATCAAGGACAGCATCATCGGTATCGGCCTGAACGTGAACCAGCGCCAGTTTCTGAGCGACGCGCCTAATCCGGTATCGCTGTATCAGTTGACGGGACAGGAGACCGACCGAGAGGCGCTGTTGAAGGATTTCCTCGAAACCTTTGAACGGGCATCCCAAAGCAAGACCACGAGCCGTGACTACCGGGAACGACTCTATCGGAAAGGACAGGAGGCGATCTATGAGGACCAGCGCGGACGTTTTAAGGCGAGGCTCACGGATGTGCTGCCCGATGGCAGGCTGGTGCTGAGGGATGAAACCAACCGGGAACGTGCCTATGCTTTTAAGGAGGTTAGGTTTGTAGTTGAGAGTTGAGAATTTATTTTAATTTATAGATTATGGCAAGGTTTAAGCGAATTCTATTGAAGTTGTCGGGCGAGAGCCTGATGGGAAAGCAGGGTCATGGTATCGACCCTGAGCGTTTGGGTGATTACGCCCGTCAGATTAAGGAAGTGCAGGAGATGGGTGTCCAGATCGGTATTGTGATCGGTGGCGGTAACATCTTCCGCGGTCTGAGTGGTGCGAAGAAAGGTTTCGACCGTGTGAAGGGCGACCAGATGGGTATGTGTGCTACGGTGATCAACTCGCTGGCGCTGAGCAGTGCCCTTGATGCCGAGGGCGTGAAGAACAAGGTGCTGACGGCCATCCGTATGGAGCCTATCGGTGAGTTCTACAGCAAGTGGAAGGCCATCGAGGCGATGGAGGCTGGTTATGTGTGCATCTTCTCAGCCGGTACGGGACAGCCGTATTTCACTACCGACACGGGTTCGAGTCTGCGTGGTGTGGAGATCGAGGCCGACGTGATGCTGAAAGGTACACGTGTGGACGGTGTCTATACCGCCGACCCCGAGAAGGATCCCACAGCCACGAAGTTCGAGGATATCTCGTATCAGGAGGTGCTCAATCGCGGTCTGAAGGTGATGGATCTTTCGGCCGTCTGTATGTGTCAGGACAACAACCTGCCGATCTACGTCTTTAACATGGACGTAGTGGGGAATCTGAAAAAGGTGATGAATGGTGAGCCGATTGGCACGCTGGTTCACCCTTAAACCTCCTCGAACTCTACGTATTCGCCGTCGTCGTGAGTGAAGATCTTCTTATCCTCCTCACGCTCGTCGATAATCGTCACACCACTGCTCGTAGTCGTTTTGCGGGTAGTGGTTTTTTGTGACTGCTCCTGAGTCCGCTTGGTCTGTTGGGTGCGATTGCTCTGGTGGGAGCCGGTATCGCTGCTCTTGAAATAGTCATCGCCGAAGGGGTTCTTCTCCTTCTGTTCCTTGCGTTTCTGGTTGAGTTCCCACTGGTCTTCAGCGGCCTTGCGCAGCTGACGCAGACTCTTGTATGAGAAATTGATGACCACCAGAATGATGATGGCGAGGGCTATCAAGCCGAAGATGATGAGGCCGATGACGATTCTGATCATAACAGGTTATTAGTTTGTTTTGATTTTCTTGGTAGTGATAACGGATAGGATGACATACCATGCGATGATGGCTGCAAGTCCACTTACGCCCAGCAGGAGCAACAGCGGAATGCACGAGAGGATGAAAATGTATTTGACCTCATTGCCCTTCCAGCCCCAGGTCTTGAATTTTAGGGCGAACATGGGGATTTCGGCAATGAGCAGGTAGCAGCTGATGAAGGTTCCGATGAGAACGATGTAGGGAAGTTGAGAGTTGAGAGTTGAGAGTTGAGAGTTTTCACCCCAGTCTTGGAGGCCGACGATGAGGGAGCCCCAGAAGAGGGCGTTGGCAGGGGTGGGGAGGCCGATGAAGCCTAAAGCCTGTCGCTCGTCGAGGTTGAACTTCGCCAGACGTAAGGCAGAGAACGCTGCCATGATGAAGGCGAGGAAGGGGATGAACGGCCAATGGATATGGAACGTGCATATATAGCTGAACACGATGGCCGAGGGGGCGAAGCCGAAGGTGATATCGTCGGCCAGGGAGTCGAGTTCCTTTCCGATAGGGGAGGAGACATGCAACAGACGGGCCACCATACCGTCGAAGAAGTCGAACACGGCACCGATCACGATGAACAACAATGCCAGATAGGTCACACCCACGAATGCCCAATAGGTGGCAATGCAGCCAGAAATCAGGTTGCAGCAAGTTATGGTATTGGGAATATGTTTCTTAATATTCACTATTCACTATTTTTACGCCATCTTGGCAATAACGGTCTGGTCGCCTGTTGTGGGCTGTCCCATCGTGACGCAGGCCTTGGCGGTCAGCGGCAGGAAGACATCCACACGCGATCCGAGCTTGATGAATCCCAAGTGCTCGTCGATATAACACTCTTCGCCCTCTTTGGCGTAGGTCACAATGCGACGGGCCAGCGCACCAGCAATCTGACGCACCAGTACATCCTCGCCGTCGGGGGTGGTAATCATGATGTCGGCATGCTCGTTCTCCTCGCTGGCCTTGGGGAGCCATGCTTTGTGGTAGTTGCCGTCCTGATGGTGGACGAACTTCACCTTGCCGTCGATGGGAAACCAGTTGGCATGCACGTTCAGCGGACTCATAAAGATGGAGATCATCAGGCGCTTGTCGTGGAAGTACTCATTTTCCTCGGCCTCTTCCACCACGACGATCTTGCCGTCGGCAGGTGCCACGACCAGTTTGTCGGTATCACCATTGTAATAGCGGATAGGACAACGATAGAAATTGAGTGCCATGAACCAGGCAGCACCGAAGATGATGATAAAGATCCAAAAAGGTATAGTGGTGCTGAATGAATACCAGAGCAGATAAGCGATGCCGACAATGGCTAAAGCGCTCCATGTGAGTTCATGGGTACCCTCGCGATGAATTCTGATTTTCTTCAGTTTCTTGATTCTTTCTCCCATTATTTAATTAGGTGTCGTTACTAATTTGCGTGCAAAGGTACAACTTTTTAACGTAAGTTACAAATTTTTCTGCCATTTCTTTTGGTATTCTCAATAATTAGCCGTATCTTTGCCGTCTGCCAATAGGGCTTTTTGAGTGAAAATATGGAAGATTTCATACATCTGCACGTACATACCTATTATTCAATACTTGATGGACAGTCGAGTATCCAAAAGCTTGTAGCCAAAGCTGTTAAGGACGGCATGCGAGGCATGGCGATCACCGATCACGGTGATATGTTCGGTATTAAAGAATTTCATGACACTTGTCTCGACCTGAACAAGAAGCGCAAGAAAGACGGTCTCGAACCCTTCAAGCCCATCTTCGGTTGTGAGATGTATGTGGCCCGTCGTGGTGACAAGAGCCTGAAAGAGACCAAGGAAGACCTTGGCGGCTATCACCTCATCGTGTTGGCGAAGAATGCCAACGGCTATAAGAACCTGATCAAGCTCGTCAGCAATTCCTGGGTCGACGGTTTCTACAACCGTCCGCGAACAGACCGCAAGGAATTGGAGAAATACCACGAGGACCTGATTGTCTGTTCGGCCTGTATCGCTGGTGAGGTGCCTGCGAAGATATTGAAGGGCGACATCGCCGGCGCCCGTGAGGCCATCGAGTGGCACAAGCGCCTCTGGGGCGACGACTACTATTTGGAGTTGCAGCGCCATGAGGTGAAGGATCCCTTGCAACGCGCCAATCGTGAGACCTTCCCGATGCAGCAGCAGGCCAACAAGGTGCTGATAGAACTGGCCAAGGAATACGGCATTAAACTGGTGTGTACCAACGATGCCCACTTTGTGGATAAGGAGAATGCCGAGGCCCACGACCATCTGCTCTGTCTCTCGACGGGTAAGGACCTCGATGACCCCACGCGTATGCTCTATTCGAAGCAGGAGTGGTTTAAGACGCAGCAGGAGATGAATGAGATCTTCAGTGATGTGCCTGAGGCGCTGTCGAACACCCTTGAAATCTTGGATAAGGTGGAGGTGTACAGCCTCGACAACGATCCCATTATGCCGTTTTTCCCCATCCCCGAAGCGTTCGGAACGGAAGCGGAATGGCGGCAGAAATTCACCGAGCAGCAGCTGTATGACGAGTTTACCAGCGATGAGAATGGCGAGAACCAGTTGTCGCCCGAGGATGGTGAGAAGAAAATCAAGAAACTGGGCGGTTATGACAAGCTCTACCGCATCAAGTTTGAGGCCGACTATCTGGCGAAGCTCGCCTACGAGGGGGCCAGACGCATTTACGGCGACCCGCTGCCTGCGGAGGTCGAGGAGCGCGTGAAGTTCGAGCTGCATATCATGAAGACGATGGGTTTCCCAGGCTATTTCCTCATTGTGCAGGACTTCATCAACTCCGCCCGCGACGAACTGGGCGTGATGGTGGGACCTGGACGTGGTTCTGCGGCTGGTTCAGTGGTTGCATACTGCCTGGGTATCACGAAGATCGACCCGCTGAAATACGATCTGCTGTTTGAGCGTTTCCTGAATCCCGACCGTATCTCGCTGCCTGATATCGATACCGACTTCGACGATGACGGCCGCGGCAAGGTGCTGAAATGGGTGGAGGATAAGTACGGTCATGAGAACTGTGCGCATATCATCACCTACGCCACGATGGCCACGAAGAACTCCATCAAGGATGTGGCGCGTGTGGAGAAGGTGCCGCTGAGCATCTCCAACGCCCTCTGTAAGGCCATTCCCGACCGTCTGCCTGATGGTCCTGATGGTAAGGCGACGAAGATGAACCTGCCCAATGCCATCAAGTATGTGCAGGAATTGCGTGAGGCTGAGGCCTCCTCCGACACGGCCCTCGCCAACACCATCAAATATGCGAAGATGTTGGAGGGAACGGTGCGCGGAACGGGTATCCACGCTTGTGGTTTCATCATCTGTCGCGATCCAATTTCTGATCATGTGCCTGTGTCGACGGCCGATGACCCTGACTTCAAGGGAACGAAGACCAATTGTACGCAGTACGACGGACACGTGATTGAGTCGACGGGACTGATCAAGATGGACTTCCTGGGACTGAAGACCCTCTCGGAGTTGAAGGAGGCCTGCGACAATATCAAACGTACACGGGGTATCGACATCGACCTCGACCATATTCCCATCGACGATGCCAAGACCTATGAGCTCTATCAGCAGGGACGTACCGTGGGTACCTTCCAGTTTGAGTCGCAGGGCATGCAGAAATACCTGCGTGAGCTGAAGCCGACGGTGTTTGAGGACCTCATCGCTATGAATGCCCTCTACCGTCCGGGACCTATGGGCTATATCCCCCAGTTTATCCGTCGTAAGCATGGTACCGAGCCGATAACCTACGATATCCCCATTATGGAGAAATACCTGAAAGATACGTATGGCATCACGGTGTATCAGGAGCAGGTGATGTTGCTGTCACGACTGTTGGCCGACTTCACCCGTGGTGAGAGCGATGCCCTGCGTAAGGCGATGGGTAAGAAGAAAAAGGATATCGTCGACGCCATGAAGCCTAAGTTTATCGAGGGCGGCCAGAAGAACGGGCACGATCCGAAGGTGTTGGAGAAGATCTGGGCCGACTGGGAGGCATTTGCTTCCTACGCTTTCAACAAGTCGCATGCCGCCTGTTACTCATGGGTGGCCTATCAGACGGCCTATTTGAAAGCCAATTATCCCGCTGAGTTCATGGCAGCTATCATGAGCCGTCGCAGGGACCAGATTACGGAAATCACCAAACTCATGGACGAGTGCAAGCAGATGCATATCGATACGCTGGGACCCGATGTCAACGAGTCGTATGAGAAGTTTGGTGTGAACCATCATGGTCAGATCCGCTTCGGACTGGGTGCCATCAAGGGTATGGGCGATTCTGCGGCCCTCGCCATCATCGAGGAGCGCGAGAAAAACGGTCCCTATAAGAGTATCTACGACTTTGCCCAGCGAGTCAGTTTCTCATCCGTCAACCGTAAGGCCTACGAGAGTCTGGCGCTGAGTGGTGGTTTCGACAGCTTCGGTATCCGTCGTGAGGACTACTTTGCCACGAACACCAAAGGAGAGATGTTCCTCGACACCCTTGTGCGTTACGGACAGACCTACCAGCAGGAGATGGCAGAGCAGCAGAACTCGCTCTTCGGCATGTTTGGCGAGGGTGTGGAGATTGCGCTGCCCCCTGTGCCGAAGAACGATGTGCGTTGGAGCGATATCGAACGTCTGAATAAGGAGCGCGATCTGGTGGGCATCTATCTCTCTGCCCATCCGCTCAACGAGTTTAAGATCGTGATTGACAACCTGTGTAACACCACTTGTTCGGAACTGGCGGATATCGGCAGCGTGACCGATCGTGAGGATGTGGCGCTGGGCGGTATCGTCACCGCCGTCAGAACGGGCTTTACCAAGAATGGTAAACCCTTTGGCATCGTGACCATCGAGGACTTTGACGGTTCGGGCGAACTGCCGCTCTTCGGCGAGAACTGGGGACAGTATGGTGGCATGTTCACCATCGGTGCCTCTGTCTTTGTGGTGGGTAAGGTCCGCGCCCGTTTCCAGTATAATAACGACGGTCCTAAGGAACTGAAAGTGAATCGTGTGGAATATCTGCAGACGGTGAAGGAGAATGCCATCGAGCGCATCACCATCTCGATTGTCACCGATCCTGAGATACTCGACGAGCAGATTGTGGAAGAGCTCAACGAGCTGATAGCCGAGAATCCCGGCAAGACCAAACTGTTTTTCCAGTTGCGCGACTCCTTGGGTAAGCACCACGTGCTGCTACGCTCTCCCAACAAGGGCGTGGATGTGCGTCATACGCTGATCGACTATATCGAGAGTCATCCCAATGTCATGGACTATAAGATCAATTAATATAAACCCTTTAAAACAAAACATTATGGAAGTAACAATCACAAGTGAGAATTTCGAGAGCTTGAAGAATGGCGACAAGCCGTTGGTAGTTGATTTCTGGGCAACCTGGTGCGGTCCGTGCCGTATGATTGCGCCTATGATCTCGAAAATGGCAGAGAAGTACGACGGCCAGATTGTTGTCGGCAAGTGTGATGTAGAGGATCAAGAGGATCTGGCTGTTGAATTCGGCATCCGTAACATCCCCACCATCCTTTTCTTCAAGAATGGACAGCAGGTCGACAAACTGGTAGGTGCTCAGAGCGAGTCTGTTATCAACGAGAAATTCCTGTCACTCCTGTAAACGATGGCAAGTATCGATGAAGAACTCCGTCTCGACGAGGAGGAGAACAGAAGAGAACTGGCGTTTGTCCGCGAACGGATTCCGTTTGACGGGAAGAAGCATTACAGTGATGAGACCATCCTGTATATCATGGACTTGATAGTAGACTACTACTATACAAGTGGCATTCTGGAGAGTACTGAGGAGGAGGTTGACATCGACATGGAGGCAGTGGCAGACTATGTCTGCAATAAGGCCAAGGAGGAAGGTGTCACCAACCTCGTTCCGGAATATGTGCTCTTCATCGTCCAGGCCGACCTCGACTTCCAGGAGCAGAATCTTTAAAAGCTGACGGTGCGAGAGCCGTCGGGTTGCTCGGTGATGGTCACTTTGACAGCATCATCGGGCAATACCTCTTCTATCAGCTCGGGCCACTCTATCAGACAGAGTGAGCCTGAGTAGAAATAGTCCTCAAAGCCCATGTCGTAGACCTCTTCCAACTTCTTGATGCGGTAGAAGTCGAAGTGGAAGATGGAGGAGTCAGGAGACAGGAGACTGGAGTCAGGAGAATACTCGTTGACGATGGCGAAGGTAGGGGAGGTGATCACGTCCTCTACACCCAGTTCCTCACAGATGGCTTTGATGAAGGTGGTCTTGCCGGCACCCATGTGTCCGTAGAAGGCGAACACCGTGCGGTCGTCGATATTCTCTACAAACTCCCGCGCTGCCTCGCGGATATGCTCTAAATCTTGAATCTTTATTTCCATAACTATTTTTTCCTTCCTTCCATCGTTATCAATGGTATGATGATTTCCTCCATCGAGATACCTCCGTGCTGGAAGGTGTCGCGATAGTAACTCACATAGTAATTATAGTTGTTGGGGTAGGCCAGGAAGGCGTCGCCCGTAGCAAATACGTAGGTCGTAGAGAGGTTGGGCGCAGGTAGTTGCGCCTTCTGCGGCTCATGGATGGTAAACAGGTTCTTGTCGTCGTAACTCAGGTTCTTACCCAACTTATAACGCAGGTTGGTATTGGTATTCCTGTCGCCCACAATCTTCACGGGCTGCGTACAACGGATACTGCCGTGATCGGTGGTGACGATGACCTTGCAATCCTCCTGTGCCAGCTGACGGAAGAATTCGGCGATGACCGAATGACGGAACCAGGAGAGCGTGATCGAACGGTAGGCACTCTCATTGTTGGCGAGCTCGCGCACCATCCTCGACTCCGTGCGGGCGTGACTCAGCATATCGATGAAGTTGAATACCACCACATTCAGGTCGTTCTTCCCGAGATTCGACATCTGCTGCATCAGCTTGTCGGCATCGGCAGAGTTGTTCACCTTGTGATAAGAGAAGGTGTTCTTCTTGCGATAGCGGTCCAGCTGTGTCTGAATGAGCGGCGCCTCGTTCAGGTTCTTGCCTTCCTCCTCGTCTTCATCCACCCAGAGGTCGGGAAACATCTGGGCAATCTTGTTGGGCATCAGACCTGAGAAGATGGCGTTGCGGGCATACTGCGTGGCGGTGGGCAGGATGCTGAAATAGAGCTCTTCCTCGATGTCAAACTGCTTGCTGAGCTCGGGTGCGAGCATGCGCCACTGGTCATAGCGGAAGTTGTCGAGCACCACGAGGTAGACTTTCTTACCCTCGCTGAGCAGGGGGAACACCTTGTTCTTGAACACCTCTGGCGAGAGGATCGGACGGTCGCCGGTGGGGGTTGTGGGGTTCAGCTGCGCCACCCAGTCGAGATAGTTTTTCTTGATGAACTTCGCGAAACCCAGGTTCGCTTCCTCTTTCTGCATGCGGAGCATATCGGTCATCGAACTGTCAGTAGAGCTCAGCTCCAACTCCCAGTGCACGAGTTTCTTATAGACTTCCACCCAGTCCTGCCACGTTCTGCAATCCATGATCTGCATGGCGATCTGCTGGAACTGTTGCTGGTACTGTGTCTGTGTCACCTCCGTCTCGATCTCTTCGCGGTGGATGTTCTTCTTCAATGTCAACAGGATCTGGTTGGGGTTCACGGGTTTGATCAGGTAGTCGGCAATCTTCTGTCCTATGGCCTGGTTCATGATGTCCTCTTCCTCGCTCTTGGTCACCATCACCACGGGTAGGGCGGGGTGTATCTCCTTGATGCGCTGAAGGGTCTCCAGTCCGCTGAGGCCGGGCATCTGCTCGTCGAGCAATACCAGGTCGAAGTGTCGCTCACGACAGAGGTCGATGGCATCGGTGCCGTTGCTCACGGTCGTGACGTCATAACCTTTGCTTTCCAAGAACAGCTTTTGTCCATGGAGCTGCTCAATCTCATCATCCACCCAAAGTAAATATCCGTTGATCATAATTCTTCACTCTTTCTGCGGTAGCAAATTCTTCACTCTTCACTCTTAACTCTTCACTCTTACCAAAAGTCTTCGTCGAAATCGAAGTCCTTGGCCTGTTTCTTTTTCTTGTTCTTCGGCTGAGGCTCATCGTCATCCTCATCGTCCTCGTCGTCGTCGGTTGCGGCCTTCTTGCCTGAGGGGATATCCTCGGGATCTACCACTTCGATATCCTCAGGACGGATCAGCAGTTTGTCGGTACTCGTCTTCATCGGCACGAAGATGTCCTCATAGAACTGCTCGTAGTCGTCATAACTGAACTGCACGCCCAGCAACGGCAGGTTCACCTCGCTGATAACCAGGCTGCGACATTTGGCAAGTTTCTCCGCCATCACATCGTTGGCATACAATTGTCGGGCGTATTGCAAGGCCTCGTCATAGCTGAGGAATCCGCTGATGAGCATACGTAGCAGCCCGTCATCCTCGTCGGTGCTGATCTCGAAGTTACGCACCAGGAAGTTAGAGAAATTATAGCGTGCCATCTCGAATAGCAGCTGGTTCTGATCCACGCTGTCGGGCTCGTAGACGAGCATGAAGATGAACTTCTGATTCGGGTCGGCACTCAGGGTGTCGGCCTTTGTGGAGTCGGCGGTGAGGGTGATGTCACGACGCGACCACACATCGCCGATGTCGAACTTGCCGCCATGTAGTCGGCGACCCTCCTGCACACCTTTCACAATCATACCTGCCATCTCGGCCACCTCGCTCTTCGGGTGTTTCTCAATCACCTCCTTCAACTGTTCCAGACAACCGCTGGCATCGCCGTTGTTCAGTCGGCTCAGACCGTCGATGAAGATGAATTTCGCACGGTGTTCACCCATCGGGAAACGGTCGGCAGAGATGCGGGCATTGCCGGCCACCTCCGAGAACTTGTCATCTTTGAATGCCTGATAGGTGGCGGCATAGAGCGAGTCCTCGATATGGGTGCCGAAAAGGGCGTTTTCAGCGTAGTAGGGGTCGGAGAGCAATGTGGTCCATTGGCTCTCGGGATGTTCGGCTTTCAGATGCGAGAGACAGGCCTCTGCCACATCATGCTTGCCCAGTCGCGAGTAGAGCAGGAAGAGGTGATACCAGGCATCGTCGAGTTTCTCAAACTCGGGGTAGTCCTTCGTCAGTCTAAGGAGCTGCTTCTCGCTGAGTTTCAGGTTGTCGAGCTTATCCTTGAAGATGATGCCCGACTGCAATAGCGCCTCTTTGATGATATCGTGGCTGGCGGCTTTCTGCTCGTCGGTGAAAGGTATCTGGGCGAGGTAGAACTCGCGGTTATGCGGATCATTGGCGAGGGTGTCTGTGGGGGCCTTCTCGCCCTTGATGCTGTCGCTGGCGAGAGCGCCTTGGGCAGCCAGCGAATCGGAGTACTCAGAGTTTTCGGAGTACTCGGAGTTTTCAGATTTCTCTTCGCTAGCGGCCAGATTCACCACCGTCTGGTTCATTCGCTGCCAGTTATCGGCATTCTTTCGTTGTCCCCACTGGCGCTGGAAGGTGGTCTTTCCCTGACTTACGGCCTGCGGATTATAGAAATACCACGCACCACCGCTCTGTTGTTGGGTCGTAGGACGATTCTGCTGGGTGCCTCCCCGTTGTCCCACAGCCTGGTTCTGTTGTTGCATGCGCTCGGCCTCTGCTATCTGGGCTGCGTCGCGGGCCTCCTTCTCCTTGCGTTTCAGCTCCTTGATCACACGATCGATGGCTTCCAGACGCTGGGCCTCAGGCATATCGGCCAGTGCCAGCAGCGAGTCTTGCAGAAGGATGGCGTCGGTATGCGGCACCAGCTCGTCGAGCACCTTCGATCGCTGGGCCAGTTCCTCATAGTCCTTGCGGTCCTTATCCAGCAATCCGATGGCCTCGCCATAGCAGCGCTGGGCATCGTTGTATTTCTCCAACTGCCAGTAGAGATTTCCCAAGGTCAGCAGCAGCACACCTTTTTCGACACCACTGCGGGTAGCTTTCTCATTACCTTTCTCATAGGCGGCGATGGCTTTCAGCGTGTCCTTCTGCATCAAGTGGATATTTCCCATGGCGTAATACACCTGGTCGAGATATTCCTTGTTGTTGTCGTTCGAGGCCATGCGCTTCAAACGGCTGATCATCGCCTTGGCATTGCCCTTCGCCATCACCTCCGTCTGCGCGATGCGGGCATTGAATTCGAGTTCGTAGCTGGGGTGACAACCGACCACCTTTCCGAAGGCGTGCTCGGCCTCGGCGCGATTGCCCAATTCCTGCTGAATCTGTCCCATGAGGAACCACTCACGGGCCTTTTGTTGATGGCGACGCTCGTGCTTGATCACTTTCCGCAGATAGGGCACCGCCTTCGCGTATTCCTTCGTGTGGATATAGTAGTCGGCAAAGGTGTAGTCCCAGTCCTTGACGGTACGGAAGTGCATCGAGTCGCGGCTCATATTGCGGATCACGTCCTCGGCATCATAAAGCCAGTCGAGTTCGGTATAGCATTTCGCGAGCCACGCCTTGGCCAGACCGCTCTGCATGGGTTGTGTCTGGTAGAGACGGATCATATAACTGAACGTGGCAGCGGCCTCGTCGAAGTCGCCTTTCTGGAATTGTGACTTACCCAGCAGCATCCACGCTTTCCACAGGAAGGGATTGTATTCCTTACGTCCCAGCCACTCCTTGTCCTTGTCGGTCTTGCGCTTGCCGCCCTTCCATTCGGGCTTGGCCTTGATGCTGTGGCGACGGATGTCCTTCTCGGCCTTCTCGATGGCGCGGTCATATTGGCTGCTACCCAACGAACGACTGTCCTTGTTGCCAACGGGGTAGAGGGGTATCTGTTCGGTGAAGTTGTCGCGGTTGCCTTTCTCCTTCTCCAGATTGCCGTCGATAAAGGCCTCCTTGCCGTTATAATAGATGTTATAGCGGGCGTTGAAACTGTGCCACCATCGCGTGCCTGCCGTGTTTTTCTGCGTAGAACAAGCTGCCATCGTCAACATGACGACGACACCAACAGTCAAGATATAGGCAATTCTGCGCATCCTCTTATATAACCTCTTTAGAGGTTGTTTTATTGTGTGATGCAGCGTCTTTTTGATGTTTTTCTTCCAAAAGGCAGTGAATTTTGCAGTCGCCCTCCTGAGCAGCGGTGCAGGTCGAGCAGTCGTGACCCATCTGGATGGTATCGTCACCCTTGTCGAAATGGTTGGCTATCCAGGCTATCACCCCCAGCCCCACAATCAACCCTACACAAACAATTGCAAATTCCATAGCGGTAGCAAATTCTTAACTCTTCACTCTTCACTCTTCACTTCGATGCTGAATCCAGCATCGGTCAGGCTCTTCCAGAAGTGCGGATACGACTTTGTTACCACCTGTGGATTGTTGATAATCAGGCTGCCTGACTTCATGGCGAAAGGAGCGAATGAGAGTGCCATACGGTGGTCGTTGTAGGTGTCGATACCTTCTTCCATCGAGGGTTCGCAACGCTCTCCGTCCCAATACAGTTCGCTGTCGTTGCGGTCGTGCAACACATAGCCCAACTTCCGCATCTCGCGCTTCATCGCCTCGATACGGTCGGTCTCCTTGATTTTCAGCGTGGCCAGACCTTTGAAGTGGAAGGGGATATCCAGTGCGGCACAGGTTACGATCACCGTCTGCGCCAGATCAGGAGAGTTAACAAAGTCGTACTCCAGCTTCGGCACACAACGGCCATTACGTTTCAGCGTCACGGTCTGCGGGGCGGTCGTGGCCTTCGACTGGAACAAGGTCTTCACGCCCAGCAGACTGAAGATGTACCTCACCACCGAGTCGCCCTGCTTCGAGCCATCCTTCAGTCCGTTCAGCACCACCTGTGCCTCACGGTTGTCGCTCAGGGCCAGTATCTCATACCAGTAGCTGGCACCGCTCCAGTCGTTTTCTATCACGTAGTCGCGGTTCACGTAGGGCTTGTGGTTCACGGTGATGGTGTCGGCTGCTGTCCATTCGGCATCAGCACCATATTCGCGCATCATCCACAGCGTCAGGTCGATATAGGGTCGGGAGATGATGTCACCCGTCAGTTTCAGTTCGAGACCTTTCTTCAGCATCGGACCTATCATCAGCAGGGCAGAGATATACTGCGAACTCACGCTGCCCTCGATCTCCAACTCACCGCCTTCGATGTCCTGGCCCGTGATGCGGAGTGGGGGATAGCCCTCCTTACCTACGTAGCTGATGTCGGCGCCCAACTTCCTGAGGGCGTCCACCAGAATACCTATCGGACGCTGCTTCATACGCTCAGTACCCGTGAGCACATGCGTACCTCGCATTACACTCAGATAGGCGGTCATGAACCGCATGGCCGTACCGGCAGCTTTGATGTTGATTTCTTCGGGCATGTAGCGCAGGGCATCGAGAATCACCTGGGTATCGTCACAGTCAGACAGATTCTCCGGCAACTGACGGCCACCGCTGAGCGCATAGATGATAAGCGCACGGTTTGAAATGCTCTTTGAGGCAGGCAGGCTCACCATCGCCTTTTGTAGTTGGGGAGCCGTGATTTTATATTGAGTCATTTGTTTGTTGTAGTCTTGATTTGTGGTGCAAAGGTACAAATTTTTATCGGTATAAGCAAATCTGACACAAAAAAATCACATAAAAACGAAAAAAGTCGCCGGAAAATTTGGTTAAACGGAAAATTGTGTGTACTTTTGCACCCGCATTTCGACCAACGGGTCGGTGCTAAGCTTAAAAAGGATCGGGATTTAGCGCAGTTGGTAGCGCACACGTCTGGGGGGCGCGAGGTCGCTGGTTCGAGTCCAGTAATCCCGACAATCGCGAGAGTTAAGGTGCTGATTATCAGCGCCTTAACTTTTTTATTACCCAAATTTGCACAACACTTGCACAACATCTCCTTTTCCCGACCATGCGAATCCCCTTTATATACGGAATGTACGCATAGTTCAGAAACCGTTTTGTGTAATATCGTGTAAAGTCGGTATTTACATTCGTTAACGGTGTTTTTGCATTTGTTTACATGCATTTTGTATGCTGATGACTGCCCAATATATGGCTTCGGTTGTGCAAATTTTAAGCAAAATCAAAATTTGCACAACCGATTTTTCGATTATTTTGGGTTGAAAGGTTACAAGTATTTACCCCAAAATACAATCCTCTTTCCTTTGGTGGTATGTAACCCTACTGGGGTCACAAAAAGGGCGTGAATGCTGCCAAATCCCTTCCGATAATTGAAATATTCCAGATTTGCTACCCTAGGATCAGACGACAGCGATTCACACCTATATATAATTAGCGAGAGAATAGTTCCTGCTGCTTATAAACCTGTTTGTAGTTCTTCGGTGGCTCAATCGACCAGCCATATTCCTTTAGCTTCTCCTCAAGAGCGTATTCT
>JAEEGH010010807.1_pt1 | contig 20843 bp, 17 predicted proteins | sample 9134181 | NCBI WGS metagenome assembly JAEEGH01 (sample SAMN16246544, study PRJNA631951) | gut metagenome | biome: gut microbiome; feature: rumen; material: DP-attached | host: Bos | place: Iran: Karaj | collected 2018-10
CTGTACCCCACTCGTCGGGGATGCCTTCCATCTTACGATAGAGGATAGCGCGCTCGTTCATCCAAGAACGGAACACAGCGCAGATAGCGCCCCAGAGCTGCTCGATAGGATCGTTGGGGAAGTCCTTGCCCGTGCGCTCCTTGATAGCAGCCTTGAACAGCTGAACCAGCTTCTTCAGCTCGTCGACACTCAGGTCCTTATCCAGTTTCACGCCACGCTCAGCCTTCACCTTCTCGATGATCTCCTCGAACGGATCGATATCGGTCTTGTTGACGGGCTTCATCTCGAGCACCACATCACCGTACATCTGTACGAAACGACGATAGCTGTCATATACGAAATGAGGATTGTTGGTCTTCTTCACCATACCCTCAGCTACCTCGTCATTCAGACCGAGGTTCAGGATGGTATCCATCATACCAGGCATAGAGGCACGAGCACCTGAGCGAACAGAAACCAGCAGGGGGTTCTCCTTGTCGCCGAACTTAGAGTTCATCAGGGTCTCAATGTGCTTTACAGCAGCCATCACGTCGTCGTTCAGCAACTCCATGATCTTCTGCTGACCTACCTGATAATATTCGTTACAGCAATCAGTAGTGATTGTAAAACCTGGAGGAACAGGTACACCAATCAGGTTCATCTCAGCAAGGTTAGCACCCTTACCACCAAGTTCCTCACGCATCTTTGCATTACCTTCGGCCTTACCGTTACCGAAGAGGTAAACTCTTTTTTGACTCATAAATTTATTATTTATAGTAATGATTATAAATTGTTCTTTATTTAATTCCGCAAAGATACCACAATTTGAGCGAATATCCAAATAAAATAGCTAAAAAATTGCAATGCAGATATGACATTTTTATTTTTTTGGCACGGATTACACGGATTAACACGGTTTTTTAATATTATTTTTGTACCTTTGTCGCCCAAACAGATAAAAAAGATGGCAAGAACAAAGAAACCTTTACCGCTCCTTGAGAGCGTTCGTATAGAGGCTGTGGCAGCTGAAGGCAAATGTCTGTTCCACTGGAATGACCTGGTGGTATTTGTACCCTTCTGTGTGCCTGGTGATGTGTGTGACGTGCAGATCCGTCGTAAGAAGCACTCCTTTGCCGAGGGTGAGGTTGTACGCTTTATAGAATATAGTAATGTACGCGCGATACCATTCTGCACACACTTCGGTGTCTGTGGCGGCTGCAAGTGGCAGAATTTGCCTTACGAGGAACAGCTGAAGTTCAAACAACAGCAGGTGTATGACCAGCTGCATCGGATAGGCAAGGTGGAGCTGCCAGAGTTCCGGCCTATCCTGGGTAGTGTGAAGACACAGGAATACCGCAACAAGCTCGACTTCGGCTGTGCTAACAAGCGTTATCTGACGAAGGAACAGATTGAGAGTCTCCCCCCTGCCCCCTCCAAAAGTGAAGGGAGTTCAGAGGCGGCAGAAGATGCATCACGCTTCACGCTTCACACCTCACTCAAGGATGTGCCGGCCATCGGCTTCCATATTACGGGTGCTTTCGACAAGATCCTGCCCATCGAGAAATGTTGGCTGATGGACGACCTTCACAACCAAATCCGCAATGAGATCTACGACTATGCGATGGCCCACGATTTTACGTTCTTCGATCTCAGAGCCCAAACAGGACTGCTCCGCGATGTCATTATCCGCAACTCGAACACTGGTGAGTGGATGGTGATCGTACAGTTCTGCCTCCCCCCGACCCCGTCCAACGAGAAGGGAAGTTGGGATGACGAAAACGGCCAGAAGGCTTTAGGACTCCTTCAACACATTGCCGATAAGTTCCAGCAGATCACATCCTTACTCTACCTTGACAACCAGAAATGCAACGACACCATTGGCGATCAGGACATTCTGGTGTTCAAGGGGAAAGACCATATCTACGAGACGATGGAAGACCTGAAGTTCAAGGTTGGCCCGAAGAGTTTCTACCAGACGAATACCGAGCAGGCCTACCACCTCTACTCTGTGGCCCGCGATTTTGCATTCAGTTCTCCTCTCACTTTGAAGGGACAGGGTGAGGCCCCATTGGTGTATGACCTCTATACCGGTACCGGCACCATCGCCAACTTCGTTGCGCGACAGGCACAGAAGGTAATCGGTATCGAGTATGTGCCCGAGGCCATCGAAGATGCAAAGGTAAACTCGGAAATCAACAGCATCACCAACACCCTCTTCTATGCAGGTGACATGAAGGACATATTGACAGACGACTTCATCAACGAGCATGGGCGCCCCGATGTGATTATTACCGACCCTCCACGTGCCGGCATGCATCCTGATGTGGTGAAGACCATCCTCCGGGCAGACCCAGAACGCATCGTCTACGTCAGCTGTAATCCTGCTACTCAGGCACGTGATCTTCAGGACCTAGACGTACAGTATCGCGTAGTTGCTGTACAGCCCGTGGACATGTTCCCACACACGCCTCATGTAGAGAATGTAGTGCTTCTTGAGCGCAAAAAGTAAAATATTACGGAAAAAATTTGGTCATTCCATTTTTTTTCCGTATATTTGTGCCCATATAACCTAAAACAGATTGGTATGATGTTAAAGAAATCATTATCGTTAGTCGTTGTGCTGATGTTAGGATTCAGCGCCAACGCATCTGCCGAAGAGCAGGAAGTACAGAACACCCAGCAGGAGAAGAAACCGCTTATCGAACTCCCACAGTGGGTCAAGAACATCAAGTTCAGTGGATACGGCATGTTGCAGTATCAGGGTGAAGACAAAGAGGGGTCGCACAGCAACACCTTCAACCTCCGTCTGGCCCGTTTCATTCTGGATGGAAAGATTGGCGACTTCGACTGGCGCGCCCAGATTCAGGGAACCAATGCCACAGGTCCGGGACAGCCTACCGTACAGCTCGTAGACCTCTATGCAGAATGGCGCAGGTATCCGGAATTCAAGGTACGTGCCGGTCAGTTTAAGCGCGCCTTCACTTTTGAAAACCCCACCCACCCCATCACGCAGGGCTGGCGCGGCTATGCCGACGTGATCAACAAGCTCTCAGCCTTCGGTGACCGTACAGGTGAGCGTTCTTCCGGTGGTCGTGATATCGGTATCCAGGTGTCGGGTGATCTTTTCCCCAATGCCAATGGCCGTCGTATCCTCCACTATCAGGTTGGTGTCTACAATGGTGAAGGTGTGAACCAGAAGGATATGGATAATCGCAAGGACTTTATTGCCGGTCTCTGGGTAATGCCCGTCAAGGGTGTACGTATCGGCGCCTTCGGATGGACTGGCTCGCGTGGTGGCATGCTGGATCCTCTTACAGGCGAGACCCGCAGCATAGAGAAGAACCGTTATGCCCTCTCTGCCGAGTACGACTTGAATGAATATACCTTCCGTGCTGAATATATCCACAGCCAGGGTTGGGGTGCCAAGTCTCCCGGTAACAACGTGAGAGAGATCTATTACGAAAATGGCAACAAGGCCGATGGTTGGTATGTATTCGGTATCGTGCCCCTTATCAAGGGTAAGCTTTACGGCAAGGCCCGTTACCAGACCTATCGCAATCAGAAGAACTGGTCGTCATCAGTCAATCAGGTAGAGTGCGGTCTGAACTACAAGTTTACAAAGAATCTGGAGATCCATGCTGAGTACTCTCACGTGAACGACAGGAATCTTGCTGATGGCAAGCACAACTACAACCTTGTCGACGTAGAACTCGACTTCCGCTTCTAACCCTTGTGGAAGCGCCTTGTCAGAGCCTGCCACAGATGCGTCTTACGGCGCAGAATCTGAAGTGAGAAAAGACAGCTGCAAGTCACCAAGAGAGTCCCCAGCGACCAATAGATGATTCCCTCGGAGCTCTGGGTCAATACAAACGCAAGCAGGCCAAGCACTGTCTGAACAGCAGCATACTGGAATACGGTTGCCGAACAGCGGTAACCGTATTTTTTATACGCATAGCCGTTTATCAGCAGGTATTCAAACAGATGGGCCAGTGTGATAGCAACACCTGTACCATAGAGTCCCCAATGCTCGTAACCGATGATGAACAGCAGCACAAAGACCACATAGTATGATGTTTCCAAAAACAGGTATTTCAGCGAGTAGCCGCGAGCCAACGTGATATAAGCTACGGGCATTGTCAACACCTTCAGATACATCGCCAGCGCTGCTACCTGAGCCATCTCCACTACGGGAAGGAATTTAGAACTGAACAACAGGGGAATCAAGATCGGCAGTGCAATAATCAAGCCTGCCAGCATCGGCGAGAGCAACAGCAACGACACTTCCATCTGACGGTTTACGCACTCATTCGTGGCAGCTATATCCTGATGCACTCCTGAGAGTCGTGGGAAATAGTCAGTCTCCATCGCCGAGAACACCATCCCCGCATACGTGATGGTCAGCATGTAGCCTGCGTTGTAGAGACCCAACATATCCAAATCGCCCACCACGTTCAAATAAGAGCGGATCAACATCTCCGAAGCACTGCCCACAACAGCTGCCAACGTGTATGCAACACCCAGTCTCACCATCTCCATTCCCTCCCCAAGAATCCCCCTGGAACCCCACAGCCGCAAGGGCATCAGCCGGAACGAGTGGCGGATAGTGAGCAGCATCGTAGTCAGTGTCATCAGTACGATGACGGGCACGATACCAGACTCGCCGAAATAGAAATACACAGGAACCGAGATTATCAATGCGGCAGCCACCGAAAGGATCTGAACCAGCGCCAGTGCTCCAAGTCTGCGCATACCCTTCAAGATAGCCGTCTCACCACCTGTAATGGCTAGCATACCCACGGCTGGAGACAACAGCATGAAATGCAGGCTGTGGTTACCCCAGGCAAAAGTCGTCTGGCTCAACAGCGGTCCGATGAGGATACAAATGAGCATACCCAACAGCGCCGTAAGCATGCTCCACCCTCTTACCACCTTCACAAAGTGTTCAAGAGCCGCCTGGTCACCTTGATCGAAAAGTGCAGAGATATGACGCACTGCACTGAAGGAAACGCCAAGATTAGTTGACTGCGATACGAAATTCACTGTTGTATTGAAGAGCGAAGCCAGTCCCATACCTGAGGGGCCGAGCAATAGGGCAATAAGTTTTGTACGCACAAGACCCATCCCAATGTTCAGGCCCTGTACACCTCCGAAAATACCCGTATATTTCAGAACGTGGTTGTATGTTTCATCTGTTTCTTTCGCCATATCTCCATATTTCAAACGCAAAATTACACAAAATATTTCAAAATACGAAATAAAAACACTATCTTTGCACCCGTATGGAGAAAAACTTTCAGGAACTGAAGCCGTTGGTGAGTTTTATCATCGCCTATTACGAGGTGCCCGTCAAGATGCTACGAGAGTGTCTTGACAGTATCCTTGCACTCTCATTGAGCAGTTCTGAACGGCAAATCATCGTTGTTGACGACGGCTCTGACGAGAGTCCTATAACGGCTCTCACCGACTATGCCGACGATATCCTCTACCTGCGCCAGCGTCATCAAGGCTTAAGCGTAGCCCGTAATACGGGTATCCGCATGGCTACGGGCGAATACCTGCAGTTTGTCGATGCTGACGACCTGCTCCTTAATGCGCCCTACGAGCATTGTCTCGACCAAGTGCGCTTTGGCAAGTATGAGATGGTAACCTTCTGTCTGACGGACAAGCCTGGGGCTCCAACGGAAATCAACACTTCGGAGCCACAGAGCGGTGCTGAGCTCATGCGCCACACGAATATACATGGTTCTGCCTGCGGTTATCTCTTCCGCCGGTCTATCCTTGGCGATCTGCGTTTCACACCAGACATTCTCCATGAGGACGAGGAATTCACCCCTCAACTGATGCTTCGCGCAGAAAGCGTATGTATCACAGATGCAAAGGCTTACCATTACCGTCATCGCAGTGGCTCCATCATTACGGGCAGTCATATTCGCCAACGCCTCCGTCGGCTTAACGACAGCAAAGGTGTCATCCTTCGTCTCCATACGATAGCCGATCGTCTGCCTGCCGAAGAACGGGCTGGACTCCAGCGTCGCATTGCTCAGCTTACGATGGACTATCTCTACAACGTCATCCGCCAGACGAAATCGAGTGTTTACCTCGAGCATCGTGTAGAGGAACTGCGCCGAAAGGGACTCTTCCCGCTGCCTGATCGCGATTATACGCGGAAATATACCTGGTTCCGTCGACTGAGCAATAGCCGTAAAGGCCGAGCACTTCTGTTGCGGATTATCCCATTGTTTCCCCAAGAACGCTAACCGCCGTCTCTCCAATGATATCCGTCATCGTCATTACCTATAATCAGGAGAAGACCATCGCGCGTACCCTCGACTCCATACTCTGTCAGAAATGCCATCAGCCAGTCGAGATCGTTGTAGGCGAAGACTGTTCGACGGACAATACCCCTGCCATCTGCCGAGACTATGCCGCCCGTTATCCCCAGATACGACTCTACTGCAATACTCACAACAAAGGCATAATCAACAATTATTACGATTGTCTGCTCGCCTGTCGTGGTGAATTTATTGCTGACTGTGCAGGCGATGATTTCTGGGTTGACGACCAGAAACTGGAGAAGGCCGTCTGCCTGATGGAAGCCGACCCGGCGATTACCCTTGTGCATACAGCCTGGCGTTCCTACAACGAACGGACGGGCATCGCTACAGATACGATGCCGCAACCCTTTCCAGAACCTGTCACAGAGGGTAAAGACATGCTCGAGGCAATCCTCACGCAGACGCGTATGCCCGTCATCCAACTCTGCAGTTCGCTCTATCGCGCCTCTACCATTCTCGAGGCTTATCATGCCGACACTTCGCTTTTCCGTGATCCCGAGATGGGCTGTGAAGATCTCCAGATAGCGTTTTTCCTCGCCATGAAGGGCAAGATAGCCTATCTGCCCGATGTGACCCTTCACTACAGCCAAGGTGAAGAGACGGTATCTTCTTCGCACGACGAACGTAAGCAATTCCGTTTCGACCGTCGTGTCACCATGCTCAGCCACGAACTATCCGAACGTTATCAGATCAAAGGACTGGCTGTTACGCGATTCTTCTCCCAACGTGCTTTCACACTCCTCATGCACGCTTTCCGTGCCCACGATGCTGCCCTGCGCCACGAGGCACTTGCTTGCTGCGAGCTTTGGGGAGCACGCCCTACGCCAGCCTTCACTGTCGTGAAAGCCGTCACGTCTCATGATGTCCTTTGGCGATTAGCCCTTCGCCTGCGCGAAAAGCTCCGTTAGTTTCTTGCCTACCACTTCGGGAGAAGCAAGTGCCCGTGTCTGGCGGGCAATTGCCTCGCCATCATACTGATTGTAATGGGCCACCGTCTCCAGCATGGCCTGTGCCAGTGCATCCGCATCGTCAGTAGCCACGATGCTATAGGCACCCTCAAGTCTTTCATTCTGCGGCACGCTTGTCGTAGCGACTACGGGAATACCCGTGCTCATCGCTTCGAGAACCACCAGTGGCTGAACCTCACTGCGACTCGGTAAGACTAGCGCATGGCTCTCATAGAACAATTCCCTTATCTTCGATTTGTCCTGATGTCCCAACAGTTCCACCCCGTCCATCGCGAATAGCTTCCGGGCTACACGACTGTCAGTCCCTGTGCCTGCAATTTTCAGACGAATATCAGGACGTTCAGCCCGCACCGTCTTGAAAGCATCTGCCAACACATCGTAACCCTTGCGATAATCATAGGCTGCCACACAACAGAACGTAAACGCTCTGTCGAAAAGCGGCTGGCGCAACTGATAGTGGTAATAGTCAGTATCCACCACATTCGACACCGACTCCCAACGATAATCATCTCCATAATAGCAGGCCGTATCCTTCACAAGTTCTGCAGCGACTGGAATCACCAGGGCTGCCCCATGATAGGCTTCACGCAACAACGGCAACTGCCACGCTTCGCTCGGTGCAGGGCCAAACTCCTCAGTCAGACTCATCAGCGAAAGATGTTCCGTAATCACGTAAGGGATGCCATATTTCCTGCTGATCTCCATGGCAGCATAACCTGCCCATTTGCAGCAATGCGCATGAATAAGATCGGGATAGCCGTAAAGACCGACATAAGTATCAAACAACCGTCTGACACCTTTCACCCAATGCTCTACGTTCCACCTGATCACCTTCGGCACACCCCGCAGGAATGTCTGCCACACAGTGATACCCTCCCTTTTCGACACCGAGATGTCATAAGGCAGTGTCAGATAGTCTTTCAGTCCCTTCGTAATGGCCAGCTGCACGTGGCTCAATATGAGCACTTCGTGCCCCTGCCGTTGCAGTGCCTTCGCCTGCTCCAGACAGAACTCCCCGCCATAAGGGGTGAAGAATGAGGGTATTTCCAGTATTCGCATCGCGCCAGTCTTTAAAAAAGCCGGATATCCTTTTCAGATACCCGGCTTCAATTGTTTTTCTCTTGTCCGAAGCCTTATGCCTCAGCAGGAGCAGCCTCCTCAGCGGGAGCCTCTGCAGCAGCAGCCTCTGCGGCCTTTGCAGCCTCGGCCTCAGCCTTAGCAGCAGCTTCAGCAGCCTTCTTGTCGGCTACCTTCTTGGCGATGGCCTCGTTAACAGCCTTTTCTGCCTTCAGTGCGTTAGCAGCAGCCTCCTTCTTAGCCTTCTGCTCAGCCTCAGCGATCTTTGCCAGACCATTCTGCTTGTCAGCCTTCCAGGCGTCAAACTTCTTCTGGGCAGCAGCCTCATCGAAAGCGCCCTTCTTCACGCCACCCTTCAGGTGCTTCATCAGGTAAACGCCCTCACGGCTCAGGATGTTGCGTACTGTGTCTGTGGGCTGGGCACCTACCTCAACCCAGTAAAGCGCACGGTCGAAATTCAAGTCTACTGTGGCTGGATTGGTGTTGGGATTGTAAGTACCAATCTTCTCAGTAAATCTACCATCTCGTGGTGCACGAGCGTCGGCGATAACGATGCTGTAGAAAGCATAACCTTTGCGACCACCGCGCTGCAATCTGATTTTTGTTGCCATAATTTTTTTTGTTTGATTTTGATTTTTAACTGAATTTCATGCTCTTAACTCGTAAAAGCGGGTGCAAAGGTACTATATTTTATTGGAATAATAAAAAATAAACACAAAAAAAAATGCTTTTTTCACAATAATTGCTTACTTTTGTACCGATATTATGGCTATTAGATCACTTTCCATCCTCATTCCGACGTATAACGACCCCTGTTTTGAACTCGTCGATACGCTCAGACACCAAGCTGAGGCTGCTGGTATCAGCTACGAAATTATCGTGGCCGACGACGGTTCCACCTCTGAAGAGACACTGAAGACCAACAGCGCCATCGACTCGCTACCAAACTGCCGTTATCTGAAACGTTCACAGAATGTTGGTCGCGCTGCTATCCGTAACTTCCTCGCACAGGAGGCCCACTACCCCTACCTGCTCTTCATCGACAGCGATATGACCGTCATCAGCAACCGGTTTCTCGCTGCTTATCTCGATGCCGACTGCGATACTGTCATCGACGGCGGCATAGCTGTCTGTCCTTTTGTCGAGCATCTGAAGGGCAACCTGCGTTATCGTTACGAGACAGCCGAGGCCCCTCGCCATACAGCCGAAGAGCGGCAGAAGACCCCCTATCAGCACATCCACACCGCCAATCTCCTCGTGCGGCGCGACATCATGCGTGAACACCCATTCGACGAGCGTTTCCGGCATTATGGCTATGAAGACGTGTTTTTCGGCAAGGTGCTGCGCCAGCATAAGATTCCCATCCTCCATATCGACAATCCGCTCGGCTTCTGCACGTTTGAGAGTAATGCCGACTTTGTCGCCAAGACCGAGGAAGGACTGCGTACTCTCCATCAGTTTCGCGACGATCTGCGAGGCTATTCCCGGCTGCTCACCTTCGTTTCCGGTATCCACCTACCCGTCGTATTAAGCGTCATCCGACTCTTGCATCGTCTTTTCGGGGCAGCCGAGCGACGCAATCTTTGTGGCAACAATCCATCGTTAACTGTATTCAAATATTACAGATTAGGGTACTTTCTCACCCTAAAATAGGCCGATTAAACATTTTTTAACACGAAAATCAAAAAAAATTCCGAAAAAGCTTGCAAGTTTAGAAAATAGTTCTTATCTTTGCATCGTGTTTTTCATAGTATTAGATTTAAGGTTAACAAAGTTCGGGGCTCAGCGGAGCCCCTTTTTTTATTTTCTGACCTATCAGCTATGACTTCTCTGATACTTTATCCGTCTTAGCTGTAACTACCGTCACAATGTATGCACTGAGCAGCACTAGGATACCGGCGACGGGCTTATCCCACGTCAGGACATCCTGCCCTAACATGATTGCCACAAAGGAAGCGATGACAGGTTGGAGATTAGTGTAGATCGAGACTGTTGTAGCCTGCAGGTACTTCATCGCAAAGGGAATCAGGAAAAAACCGAGAACCGTAGCACCGAGGACGATGAAGGCCATCTCGAGGATACCATGCCAATCACAGGCGAAGGAATAGAGGGCGTTAAGGGGAAGCTCTGGCAATGCCAAAGGAACGGTCACAACGGCCGAGACCAGGAAGACATACTTCATCTGGGTGACGGGACTGTACTTCGTAGCCACATTGCGGGTGATAATCAGGTAGACAGCCCACGTTAGCACACTGAGGATAGCGAGCGAGATGCCGATGAGGTCGTTCTTGCCTGAGCCAAGCTTCTGACTCATCAGCACCATCAGCACAGCACCTGCTATACCAAGCAGCACACCGAAAAACTTCATGGGGGTAATCTTTTCACCGATGGTGAAAGAGGCACAGACCATCACCGCCACTGGGGTAAGCGTGGAGATAAGCGAAAAGTAGACGGGACTGGTAAAGTCGAGGGCCCAGGCCGTGAGTGTCTGAGAGAGGACAAAGCCCAGCAGTCCGCCCAGAAGGATGGTGAGAAGGTCACGATCCTCGACATGCTCACGGGGCATAAAGGCTGAAATCAACCAAAACACGAGGCAGGCCCCCAGCGAGCGCGAAGCCATATAGCCCATGGGAGTAACCCACTGGTCGAGCAGCAGTTTAGTAACGGGTACGCCGAGTCCGAAGATTGTGTTCGCCAGGAAGATGGCACTATGAGCTTGAATTCTATTGTTCATATTATGTATTACGTTTATGATTTCTTCTGATAGAGTTTGAGACGATCCTTTAGCGGCATCTTGGCATAGCGGCGCCACTCATGCGCACCATCCTTACAACGGGCAAGGTAACCCGAATCGTACATACGCCCGTAGGCCTCGAGCTCAAAGGGATTAAGCAGATAGCCTGCATGCTTGAGTTTCCTGCTCATCGGCAGGGCGCGCAACCAATACCATATATATAATAGGTAGAAGCGCAACCAGGAATCGCCACACGACTGAGCCTGGCGCAGATGGATCATTTCATGGTTCTTCATAAACGAAGGACCGTTGTTGAAACGGTCGGCCTCGGCCTGGTCTGGGGCTAGAATGGTGCCGAAGAAGGTCAGCCCCTCATAGCCTTTGCGGAGCCAGAAGGAGTTGACGACAGCTGGCATATCGTCCACCTTACTCGGTCTGACGGCATGCCACATGATCGGAAAAACACCTAATATCTGCATAGCGGCCGCAAAGATACGATTAAGTGAGCAAAAAACCAAATTTATTTGGGATTTTTCGAACGGAGTATCTTCGAGCGAAGCTCAGAATTACGAAAATTCGCTGAAAATAATGGGCGATTCGCTGAATAATTTTGCCCTTAACTATAAGTTACAATAACTTTGCACCCAGAATTTGAACAATTAAACAATTAAACATGATGAAAAAGATGAATCAGTTCTGGATGATCTCAACGCTGCTGTTCCTGATGGCAGCTTGTTCAACAGAAGACACATGGCTGGGTGGTAACACGAACCCTTCGTCGACAACCAGTACGACGACAACAACGACAGAGAGTAATGACGACAACAGCCAGACGACAACATCGGCTGACGACGTGATGACAGGTGTATCGAGCGACGGCGATGTCAATTCGTTCACCATCGCTCTCAACAAGAATGCCATCGCAGAGTCGGTGACCGTCGACAGCAATGACGACGATTACATTGAGAACACCACGTTCGACAAGACCATCACCATCACCTTCAACACCGACGGACAGGCTTCGGTCAGTGGAGACGATGCAGGTATCGTGACGATCAACGGCAACGATGTCATCGCAGACAACACCTCGGAAGAAGTGATCAAGTACGTACTGACGGGCGAGACCAGCAACGGTTTCTTCAAGCTCTACTCAGAGAAGAAGCAGGCCATCGTGCTCAACGGCGTCAGCATCACCAACCCCGACGGTGCTGCCATCAACAACCAAAGCAAGAAGCGCACCTTCATTGTGCTCAACGACGGATCGACGAATCATCTCCAAGACGGTACTAACTACAACGACGCGACCGAAGACGAGGACATGAAGGGCTGCTTCTTCTCAGAGGGCCAGCTCGTGTTCAGCGGCAGCGGCTATCTCGAGGTGAAGGCCAACTGCAAGGCAGGCATCCGCAGCGATGACTACGTTCGTACGATGCCGAAGGCCAACATCTTCGTGGATGCTTCGTCAGGCAATGGCATCCGGGGCAACGATGCCGTCATCGTGACTGGCGGTGTAATCAATATCAATGTGACAGGATTGGCCGACAAGGGTATCTCGACGGATGGAGAAGTGACCATCGACGGCGGGCGCACCACTATCATCACCAGCGGCAGCTACCTATACGACGATGACGAACAGGACTACAGCGCCTGTGCAGGCATCAAGGCCGACGTAGCCATCAACATCAACGGCGGCGAACTGAATATCAAAAGCACAGGCACAGGCGGCAAGGGTCTGAACTGCGACGGCGAGATAACGATCAGCGACGGTGTGGTAAGAATCATCACCACCGGCAAGCGCCAGAAAGACTCCAAGGGCAGCGTATCGCCCAAGGGCATCAAGGCCGATGGCAATCTGACCTTCAAGGGCGGACAGACACAGGTAAGGATTGAAGGAACGGGCGACGGTACTGAGGGTATCGAGAGCAAGGGCGAGATTGTCATCGAAGCCGGCACCGTAGAGAGCTACAGCTATGACGACGCCATCAACTCAGCCGGCAACCTGACAATCGAGGGCGGCTATGTCTACGCCCGCAGTTACAACAACGATGCCGTCGACGCCAACAAGAACCTCTACATCAACGGCGGTGTGGTAATTGCCGAGGGAGGCAGTCAGCCGGAATGCGGACTCGATGCGGCAGAGCAGTATAAAGCCTATATCAACGGTGGTACGGTGGTGGCCGTAGGCGGCGGCATGCAAGCCATCGACTCATCATCCAAACAGGCCAGCATTGCCGTCAGCGTACAGATGGGCACCACGATCGGCGTGCTCGACGGCACAACGGCCATCCTCGGCTACACGACGCCAAGCAGCAACAGCGGCTCCTCGCTGATGATCTCATCGCCTGCATTCGATGACGGCAGCAGCTATACCCTCAGAGCCGGATGTGAACTCAGCGGCGGCACCTCGTTCTACAATCTCACGACGGGCTGTACTATCGGCAGCGGCACCCAAAGTGCTGACGTGACGGCAAGTACATCCGTTGGCAGTTCGATGGGCGGCGGAGGCGGAATGCCTGGAGGTGGCGGTCCTGGTGGCCATTGGTGAAAATAAATGGGGTAACATTTTGTTACTCCATTTTTTATTGCTACCTTTGCCAACAAAAACAAGCGACTATGGATGAAATAAAGCGTATCGAACAGCTTCGCAAGGAGCTCCACGAACATAATTACCGTTACTACGTGCTGAATCAGCCCACCATCGGCGACCAGGACTTCGACTTCATGATGCACGAACTGCAGGACTTGGAAGCCAGGCACCCGGAGATGGCCGACGAGAACTCACCCACCCAGCGCGTGGGCAGCGACCTGAACGCAGAGTTCCGGCAGGTAGAACATAAGTACCCCATGCTCTCGTTGGCCAACACCTATAACGAGCAGGATGTGGCCGACTGGTACGAGAGCGTGAAGAAGGGCCTCGCCGGTGAGGATTTCGAGGTGTGCTGTGAAATGAAGTACGACGGACTCTCGATCTCGCTGACCTACGTTGACGGACGGCTGACGCAGGCCGTGACCCGTGGCGACGGTGTGCATGGCGACGATGTGACGGCCAACGTGAAGACCATACGCAGCATCCCCCTGGTGCTGGCACCGCCTGCGGGCAACGACCTCTTTGCCGCTCCCCCCTACCCTCGGGAATTTGAGATACGCGGCGAGATCCTGATGCCCTGGGCCGTGTTTGAGCGCCTGAACAAGGAGCGCGAGGAAGCCGAGGAACCGCTGTTCGCCAATCCGAGGAATGCCGCCAGCGGTACGCTGAAGAGCCAGAAGTCGAGCCTCGTCGCCTCGCGCCAGCTTGATGCCTACCTCTATTATCTGTTAGGCGAACAACTGCCGGCCGAAGGCCACTACGAGAATCTGGAAGTAGCCCGTCAGTGGGGCTTCAAGATATCCGAAGGCATGAAGAAGGTGAAGACCTTGCAGCAGATCTACGACTTCATAAACTATTGGGACAAGGCGCGCAAGAGCCTTCCTGTAGCCACCGACGGTATCGTATTGAAGGTAAACAGCTTACGACAGCAGCGCTCACTCGGTTTCACGGCCAAGAGCCCGCGCTGGGCCATTGCCTATAAGTTCAAGGCCGAACGCGTGTGTACCCGTCTGAATGAGGTCACCTATCAGGTAGGCCGTACGGGAGCCGTCACCCCTGTGGCGAATATGGATCCCGTGCAGTTGGCCGGCACCACTGTCAAGCGTGCCACGCTGAACAACGAGGACTTCATCCGTTCGTTCGACCTGCATATCGGCGACTACGTCTACGTGGAGAAAGGCGGTGAGATCATCCCGAAAATTGTGGGTGTCGACATCGCCCAGCGCCCCATCGTCGCCCAGCCCGTTGCGTTCATCAAGCGCTGCCCGGAGTGCGGCACCCCGTTGGTGAGATATGAGGGCGAGGCTGCCTGGTACTGTCCGAACGACACCGGCTGTCCGCCACAGATCAAGGGGCGCATCGAGCACTTCATCGCCCGCAAGGCCATGAACATCGACTCGCTGGGCCCAGAGACCGTTGACGACTATTACCGTCAGGGACTCATCAAGAACGTGGCCGACCTCTACCAGATCGAGGTACAGCAGATCAACGGCGACGGCTCGCGCACGAAGTCTGCCCAGAGGATTGTCAACGGTATTGCCGCCTCGAAGCAGGTGCCCTTCGAGCGGGTGGTCTTTGCCCTCGGTATCCGTTTCGTGGGAGAGACCTCGGCCAAGCTGCTGGCACGCCATTTCAAGAACATCGACGCCCTGATGAACGCAGGGCTCGAGGAACTACAGGAGATAGAAGGCATCGGCGAGGTGATGGCCAGGAGCATCATCACCTACTTCCACGACGAGAAGAATCTCGACATCATCCGCCGGCTGAGGGAATACGGGCTGCAGATGGAGCTCTCAGAGGAACAGACGGCTGCCGCCTCCGACAAGCTCGCAGGACAGAGCATCGTCATCAGCGGCGTGTTTGCCCGACACAGCCGCGATGAGTACAAAGCCATCATCGAGCAGAACGGCGGCAAGAACGTGGGCAGCATCTCCAGCAAGACATCCTTCATCCTCGCCGGCGAGAACATGGGGCCCTCGAAGCTCCAGAAGGCCGAAAAGCTCGGCATCCGCATCATGAGCGAAGAAGAATTCCTGCAGCTGCTGGAATAATCGTTAGTTAAGCGACAGATTTTTCTAGTGTCTTTTCTTCTTATTCACATTGAGGGGCGTGCTTTGAGGGAAGGCGATGCTGTAAGCTGCGTCCAGATCGTGAAGACGCACCTTGCGCAGACCGATGCCCAACCCCACCGCCACGACGGCCCGCAGCAGTTCGCGATGCTTGCGAGGATAGAGCGCGGGCGGCGGCAACTGATCCAGTCCGCAAAGCTGCTCGTCGCCGACGACGGTATTGCGGCACACCTGCCAGATGAAATCATCGGTGGCCTCGTTGCCAAACCACATCTTCAGCACATTGCGGATACAGAACCGCTTATACTGTCCTCCAAGGAGGCGCCTCGTGCGCTCCAGCCGTAGCCAGAGCCTCACGAAGCATTCACGGGTATTCTCGATTTCCATTGTTCAGAATCCTTAATGACCTTGATGACCAATGACCTTAACGACACACCTCCTCCTGTATCTTCCGATAACGGCCTGCTGCCGTCTGCTCTATCAGCCCCTGCTTCTTCCAGTTCTTCAGCATCTGGCGTACCTGATTGCGCGACACGCCGGCACCCTTCACGCTGACACTGTGCTGGAAGGCTCCCTCGAAGCCGAATTCCACATCGAGCCGGGCAAAGATAGAGTCGTTCTTCCCCATACGCTGGCGTTCGCCCCCGCCGGCATAGTCGCGGCTGTTGAAAGCGCTCTCGATGCGGTCGCGGAAGAAGAACAGTGCCGTATCCATCAGGTAGTCGGCTATCACGCCGAACACATCCAGCAGCTGCGGTGCCTGAGTCTTCAGGAGCATAGACTTCCAGATGTCGGGCTTCGACTTCAACTGATGCTCCGCCCCATTGAGGCCGTGCCTGGCAATCAGCTGCTCGGCCACCCGGCAGAGCATGATGCAGCAGGTCATACGCTGGGCCGTCACACAGATGCGGAAACGCTGTCTGGCCTGCACCTTATCGTCGCTCTTGATGGTCGCCAGCCTCACCTGTTCCAGCCATTCGCGCCCCTTTGCCTCCAGTTTCGGCAGTTCCACCGAGCCCTGCATCAGCATCAGCAGATGGGCAATCTGGCGGATACGCTCTGCCTGGCGGTCAGTCAGCACGTGAGGCTTGTCCTCCAGCGGCGCATAGGTATTGTCGGGCGTGCGGGCTACGGCGATACGACTCTGGAAGCCGTCGGTATAATTGTTCACGACACGATAGAGCGCATCCGGCGTGCCGCACATCGAGACGTTCCAAAGCAAATGATCGATATGTACGTTGACGGCATCGGCACTCTTGGCCTCGCGGTCATACTTCGAACCGTCATAACTTTGGCGCAGCATCACGGAGAAGTCACTCAGCGCCGCCTTCCATTTCTGCGCCACCGTGTCGGCTTCGGGGGTGAACGAGAAGGCGTGCTTGCCGTCGGTATTGGCCAGCCGTTCAGCCAGATTGGCCACCGTGTTGTTCAGCGTCAGGAAGCGCACGGGCAGCTTGGGCTCCTCGGGCTGATCCTTCTTGTTTTTCGCCGCACGTTTCTTGGCACGCCACTCGTCCTCTTGTATCAGATACATCTTGTCCTGGGCCATAATCTCGCTCATCCACGCCTCCACCACGGGGTCGATACCACCCTTGCCGCTGGCAAAGTCGCCGGCGATGTAGCTGATCAGGTTCAGCGAGTTCTTCGTGCCGTGGATATCCAGCTGCACCCCGGTGGCCAGTGCCCCGATGGCAGGACAGACGGCCGTCACCACAGGCATCGACAAGGAGGGTCCGACGGCCTCGATCGAATCCCTGATGCCCTGCGGCATCTTGGGCAGACGGTTGTAGTAGAAGCGGTCATCCTCCTGCACGGCCTCATCCAGCCCCTTGTCATCGCCGGCATCGACGGCCGCCTCATCGTTCAGCCTGTCGCGCCTCACCTGGAAGAGCACATCCTTCAACCGCTTGGGCATCTGGGTACGTTTCTCCGACAGCGCCGAGTCGATGCATTTCATCTTCTGTGACTGGGGGAACTTGTCGTAGCAAGGGATGATGCGAGCCAGCAGTTCACGGTCGAAGCCACAGATATGCCGCAGGTTCACGGCCAGCTCGAAGGTCAGCACGTCGCGGTTGTTCTTAACCGGCTCCTTCCCCTCGTTGTACATCTCCCACCACTTGGCGATGATGTCCTTGTAAGGCAGGCCGTTGTAAGTAAGTGCGGCCGACTGTGTATCGTCCTGCCCTGATGCCGGCTGCTCTTCCCGGAGGGGACTTTCGTCGGCTGCCGGCTGGTAGATCTCGTCGGCTGCCTTGACCTCAAACAGCGCATCGTCAAGATACAGCAGTTCGTGCTCGTCGGCGGTCGTCGTGAAGAACACCCGCGTTATGTCCTTCGCCTTGTCGTCATACTTCACGCCCAGCAGGTCGCTCGCCCAGCGCAGGTTGTCTTCCTGGGAAAGGCCCTCGCGACGGCGGAACACCAGGTGGTAGCCCTTCGTGGCCGAACGCTCCAGCATCAGCAGTCCCAATTCGTCCTTTCTGGCCATCACCAGTCCGGGCACGCCAGCCAGACGCTCCTTCAGCCATGCCGCCCTGTCTTCCGGTGAAAGCCCTTCGGGAGCCACGAAGTCGATATCCATCCCGACTGAGCATGAAGCCCTCTTCGATCCCTTCAGCGAACCGTCGTCGTTGGGCAGGCACGAGTAGTTCATCTGCACAAGCTGCGATTTCAGCGACTCCTCGCCCTGACGGATCCGCCCGAGAAAAGCCACCTGACTGCCACCGTTGCGGAACGCCAGATAAGCATCCCTGTCGAGGACGGGGCGCATGAACTTTGCGCCGCCATCCTTTCTGTAGATCATGTGTACACTCATACTTCTTAGAAATTAGGATAGCCCAGTTTGGAATTCAAGAATCGCAGTCCGTCGAGCGTCCACGTCATGTAGACCTTCACCTTCTTCTCGCCCTTCAGCGAATAAGAGACATGGGTGCGCTGGCGCACGAGGTTGCGGTCGGCCAGGTCGTCGCTGATGTTCCAACGGCCGTAGCGGCGATACTGGATGCCCATGTCGCGGAGCACACAGTTGAAGTCCCACACCGTCATGTTGAACGTCTTAGCCACCTGCGTCGCCGTCAGCGTGTCCTCCGCAGGCGCGTTCAGCAGTCGCAGCCCCTCGCCGATGATCTCGTCGGCCAGTGCCAGGATCTTCTTCGGTTCAGGCAGGCACAGTTGCTGCAGGCGCTGCTGTTCCTGAAGTTCCAGTTCCTGCCAGCGTAATACCAGCTTGGCGCGCGCCTCGTCGTTGAACTTCGTGGCGATGTAGAGGCATTCGGTCTTAGTCAGTTGGTAGCAGGGCCGGAACTCGCCTTTCTTGTCTTGATATTCAACCAATGCAAATTTGCATCCGTTAACTTTCTCCCATGCAGGTTCCATCTTGCGGATGGCCCTCATCAGGTCGAAATGATTTTTACCTGTCAGCTCGGCAATTTCGAGCGACGTCATTGTCTGTTGTGTAGAAATACTGTTTGTTTTCATTGTTTTGAGTTGTTTAGCGAGAAGAAGGTTGGAATCTTTGCGCATTTACCCGGGAACATCCTCCTCACTTCAACTCAGAATTATTAATAATGTATGTTTTGAATGTCTGTTGCCACTACATCCTGGAAGTACGAGCCGTTCGATTCGTGCGTCTGGAAACGCAACGAAGCAATGACCGTACTGCCCGCAGCAAACTTACAGAGAGCGAGGTTGCCGAACATCGCACAGATGTACTCATCCTCGTAATCACCACCAAGCTCCTTGAGCCTGATCATCGACTTGGCCAGCTGGCCGTTGTCACTTTTCTTACTTGGCACATAGACAGCTTCCGTCTGTGCCACCACTTTTAAAATCTTTGTTTCCATTGTTTTTGTTAGTTTGAATTAAAACCCTGCTTTTATAGCCGCCCCTTTCCAAGGGGCTTAAAATGTATCAGTAAGTCAAAGATCGCGTGAGCCGAATGCAAAGTGAAAACTCGTTTTCAAACTTTGCTGAGGCGAAACCGATTTTCGAGCGAAGCTCAAAGATCGCTGTCGAACCCTTTCGACGATGCAAAGGTCGCCAATAATTTTGGGGCAGGCAAGGACAGAAATCGTGCTGTTCGGGTTATTGTTCGGCTTTTCGTTATTTGTTCGGATTACTGTTCGCCTTTTCTCTTTTTGCCCTCCCGTAAGCACTCAAAAACTGTTTTACTACATTCTTTCGTCTTAAAGCTTCGTCTGCGTCAGGGTTATCGGTAAAGGTCCAATCCGGATAACGATCTAAAGTGATGCTATATGCATCATAGAGTGTGGTTCTTCCTGGAAGCCTCTCTATGCCAAGTTGCTGCAAATAGTCTATAAAGTTCTGGTCAGAATAAAAGCCTTTAAAGTCTGGAATGACATTCTGATCCAAAGCCATCTTTATCCAAGCATAGTCTCTAGGCCTACGTATTACATTATTAATAAGTAGCGTTTCGAATGCAGCTTTGGCACAGAGGTCACGAACATCCTCCGTTACAATGCTGTCCACACTGCACACCACTTCCATTTCTGGGATTCTTTCAGCCCACTGCTCAATCAGTGCCACCATATCGTCGGGCACTCTCAGCGTAATCTCTTTCATTTCTTCCAAGATTTGTGAGAGAGGAGATTGGGCCACTTTTCACTCATGAGACTCTCACTCATCTCGGGTTAAACATTAAAATTCGAATGCAAAAATAGGGCGGCAGAATCAAAGAAACAAAAAAATAATCCGGTCATTTCCGAACGTTCGGAAAAGACCGGAAAGGCCGAGTTTTTAACCTGATATAATTATATCGTCAAAAGCTCTTCTTTAATATTGTCATACAAATCATCACCCATAAATGGGGCGTTGTCTGGATTCGTATAATCGCTAAATGTCGACTTGGCAATATGAACCTCTGGTTGAAAGGTTTCTATAAATTCTCGAAAGGTAGGTCTACGAATAAGACCGACATCCATCGCAGCCCTTATAGGACGTAAGAGATCCCTAGCTTGAGTCTTCCCTTCAATCATCTTTTTCAGCACGGCAATAATCTGATCAACCTTTGCTGAATATTTGATTGCGTTTCTGAAATCTGCAGGCTCCTGCTTTCTCTTCTTCATATACAACTCG
>JAEEGH010010808.1_pt1 | contig 20843 bp, 13 predicted proteins | sample 9134181 | NCBI WGS metagenome assembly JAEEGH01 (sample SAMN16246544, study PRJNA631951) | gut metagenome | biome: gut microbiome; feature: rumen; material: DP-attached | host: Bos | place: Iran: Karaj | collected 2018-10
GCGGAATGTTCACCGCCGGCGTCCTTGATGTTTTGATGGAAAATAATATTACTTTTGACGGAGCCATTGGTGTTTCGGCAGGAGCAACATTCGGCTGCAATCTTAAATCAAAACAAATCGGCAGGGCAATCCGCTATAATGTTCAACTTGCCCGTGATAAACGTTATTGTTCAGTCAGCAATCTTCTTAGAACAGGCGACCTTTACGAAGCAGATTTTTGTTACAATGTTCTTCCTAATCAGCTTGATATTTTTGACTATGCCGCTTACCGCCAGAATCCCATGGATTTTTATGTTGTAGCTTCTGATTGTGAAACAGGGCTTCCTTTGTATAAAAAACTAGACACTTGCGATGAACACGAAATGCTCTGGATGCGTGCAAGTGCCAGTATGCCTTTAGCTTCAAGAATTGTAGAAGTAGACGGGTATAAATTATTAGACGGTGGCATGACTGATTCAATTCCAATCAAATATTTTGAAAGCATAGGTTATGATAAAAGTATCGTCATTCTTACTCAGGATAAAGATTTCCAGAAAAAACCAAATAAACTCTTGTGGCTCATGAAAATCTTTCTTAAAAAATATCCAAAGCTCCTGGAAGCCATGAAAAATCGCCACGATACCTACAATCAGGCAAAACAATACGTTTTTGAAAAAGCAGCAAAAAAAGAACTGCTTGCTATCTATCCTGAAAAACCTATTACCATAAGCCGCACAGAACACGATCCGCAAAAATTGCAGGAGGTTTATAACCAGGGAAGATTAGTTGCAAAAACAAGACTTCAGGAAATCAGGGATTTTTTGGCAGATTAACATGAAACTTTACATAGCAGATACACATTTTTACGCAGAAAAATTAAACACAGAGTTGGATAACCGTGGATTTTCTTCAGCAGAAGAAATGAACGAATACATGATAGAAAAATGGAACAATAAAGTTCGCGGCGGAGATATAATCATTGTTTTGGGAGATTTTATCCACACAGATGAACCTAAAAAAATCAACTATATTCTTCATAAATTAAAAGGAAAAATCTGCCTTATTCAAGGAAATCATGATTATATCTGGATGAATAAACCTGGTGTTGATATGGGCCGCTTTGAATGGATAAAGCCTTATGCTGAAATTGATGACCATAAATCTACACTTATACTAAGCCATTATCCAACCTTCTGTTATAATCATCAGTACCAGCTCAAAAGTGACGGTTCACCCCAGACTTACATGCTTTATGGACACGTTCACAACAGTCATGATGAAAAACTTGTAAATACTTTTCAGGAAATGACCCGCCAAACAACAATTACAGTCAAAAAAACAGGCAAAGAGCGTCCCATTCCCTGCAATATGATAAACTGCTTCTGCATGTTCAGTGATTATACGCCGCTTCCACTAAAAGATTGGATTCGCCTCGATGCAAAACGACGGGAATCTCTCAAACAACAGGAAGAATAATAGCTCGCACCGTGTACCGATGTGTTATCCCTTCATTATTCCTTCATCATTTCTTCGACTTCTTTGCGGGTTAATGGCTTATTTTCAATATATTGCTGGCGGTTCTTTTCAATTTCTTCATAAGACCAATATTTTCCTTCCCCAGCATTACCTTTTTTCATGCCCGGACAATCCTGCGCACATTCATCCCACATTTCCTTATCTTTTAGCATCCATGCCCAAAAAGGATAAGTTGAACACTGTACCGGGCGGGCAGAATAAGCAGAACAACCATTTTCCCACAAAATACAGTCGTAATTCTTTTTTTCTAAAAGCGATAAAACCTGCTCACCATAATAATAATCAGCCCAGCGGCAATACTTTGCGACAAACTCTTTTACAGTCATTTTAAAAAAATCACAAAGTGCAAGCAAATCACGCTTAGAAAGATAAACAAATCCCGGTGAATGTCCACAGCAAAAGGAACAGCGCTGACATTCAAAATGTAATCCATTTTTATAAAACAAATCTTTAGTTAAATCTTCTGACATATTTTCTCACATTCTATTTATTCAATTTTATATTCAACATTTTATCACAAAAACCTTTGAAAGAATAAGCATAAAGTCGTATAGTTAATTCATGTTTCATATTTTAGTAGTTGATGATGATAAAAATATACGCAAGTTAATCTCGTCATTTCTTCAGGCAGAAAATTATACAGTTTTTACCGCAGTTGATGGTGAAGACGCACTTACTCAAATGGAAAACAATCATATTGATTTGATTGTACTTGATATCATGATGCCAAAAATGGACGGCTATGAACTTACCCAATTATTGCGACAGGAAAAAAATAATATTCCAATCCTCATGGTTTCTGCAAAACAAGAGCAGGTTGCAAAAAACAAGGGCTTTATTGTTGGAACAGATGATTACATAACAAAACCTATTGATCCGGAAGAAATGCTTCTTCGTATAAAAGCCCTTCTGCGTCGTGCAAAAATTGTTTCTGAACATCAGATTATTATTGATGATGTTGTGATTGATTACGATTCCATGACCGTTGCCCGAAAAGGAGAAATCCAGGAGCTTCCACAAAAAGAGTTTCTGCTTTTATATAAACTGCTTTCTTACCCGGGAAAAATCTTTACCAGAATCCAGCTTATGGACGAGATTTGGGGCACAGATTCCGAAACCGGCTGGGAAACGCTTACAGTACACATTGGCAGACTAAGAAAACGTTTTGAAAGCTGGGATGAGTTCCAGATAGAAGCCGTAAGAGGTTTAGGTTATAAGGCGGTAAAGAAAAATGGATAGAGAAAAGGGAAAAAAGCGTATACATCTTACATTTTTGCTTGCAGTGGGAGTTTTTCTGACTGTAATTGTTGTGTTTGCCATAATTTTTACTATATGCAAGCTCATTCTAAAAATTAACATAATTCAGCTTTATGATTCAGAAGTCATAGATGCAAAAGCCGCTATAGCAGTATTTATTATTGCAAGCATTATTGTTGGCTATGGACTTTCATTATTATTCAGCAAGCTGCTGATGAACCCTATTAACAAAGTTGTAAATGCCATGCAGGAACTGGCAAAAGGAAACTTCAAGGAAAGGCTTTCTTTTGGTTCGCTGGATAAACATTCCGACATTTTTCATGACGTATCGGACAGTTTTAATAAAATGGCGAGTGAACTTGAGCACACAGAAACAATCAGCTCCGATTTTATGAATAATTTTTCTCACGAGTTCAAAACTCCAATTGTTTCAATTTCGGGATTTACCAAGCTCTTAAAAAAAGGCAATCTTACAAAAGAACAGGAAGCAGAATATTTAAATATCATTGATGAAGAATCCAGCCGTCTAACTTACATGGCAACAAGCGTATTAAAGCTTATAAAAGTCGAAAATCAGACAATTCTTTCAAATATTACAAAGTTTAATCTTTCTGAGCAGATTAGAAACTGTATTCTTCTTTTGGAAGATAAATGGAGCAAAAAAAACATTGAACTTCAACTTGATTTTGACGAGTTTTACATTCATGCTAACGAAGAACTACTTAAACAGGTTTGGATAAATCTTCTGGATAATGCAGTTAAGTTCACACCAGAAAAACATTTAATAAAAGTAGACATTAAAGAAAAGGACGAAAATATTATAGTTTCTATTATAAATACGGGAAGTGAGATTCCTGCAAGCAGACAGAAGCACATTTTTAATAAGTTTTACCAGGCAGACGAGTCCCATTCTTCTCAGGGAAGCGGACTCGGTCTAGCCATAGTAAAAAAGATTGTAGATTTACATAAAGGTCAGATTTGCGTTATAAGCGGAAATCAAAAAACCATCTTTTTAACAACCTTGCACAAATAATCCGGCTCAAAAGTTATAGGACTTCCATCCGGATTTTCATATTTTTGCTCCGGCTCAAAGGCCATTGCGATATCATCTGTCTTTATAACTTTGAACTTATCTAACGGCAAATGTTCATAAAGATTGGTTTTAAGACAAGGCTTTCCATCCTTTTCTGTAAAATCAATTTTTATTTCATTCTTTGTATCAATATATGCATCCTTTTCTTTGGAACTTGCTTCTGCGCCATTAAAATACAAATTACCTTCTGACCATACAGGAAGTTCACTGTAATAACGATCTGTAGTAACTGAACCCATGCCGCAATAACCTTCAAACTGAGCCTTCCATTCATCAAAGGTCGGATATTTGGAGAACATATAGGTTCCGCATTTAATGTTATTGTCATCCCAGCAGTTTGGTTTTGTTTCTTCCATCTTTTTCTTTAAAAATGGACGCATTGGCTTTTGAATAAAAATATTATTGTAGAACTTGTCATCACCATGAAGAATTGTCATAAAACCTGCAATTTCTGTTCTGTGAGGAACGTGATAAGGCGTATAGCGTGGAGAAACTCTGGTAGGTGCACCATTGTCTGTTCCTGTTCCAACTGCATCTAAACTTCCGGCAATAATATTGTGAACACAAGCGACACCCTGAGTTGCAATTTTTAATGCGCGATCAGAAAGGAAGATATTGTTATCAAGCAGAGTTGGACCATGCGAAACTTCTATAAATACATCTTCGCCAATTCCGCCCATGCTTTCGTTGTTCATGTTGTAATCAAAAGGAAGTGTATTATCGTGGAAATAGTTTTCTGTTACGCGGGTTCCCTGAGCCTGCCAGTCCAACCATAAGCCTCTTGTACAGTGATGAATGTGATTTCTACGGTAAATTACGTCGATTGCAGCATGCATTTTAATTCCGCCGATTTCTGCACCGGCAAGATTCTGCTTATTGTTTATATGATGAATGTGATTATCTTCGATGATAGAGAAAACTCCACCCAAATGTCCGACAATTCCAGTCTGTCCGCAATCATGAATCTCGCAACGACGGATTATGTGAGAACCAATATTTTCTTTTGTCCAGCCTTCGCGCTGAGCCTGACAAATACAATCACGTTCCGTCTGAGTTCCGTCTTTATATTTCCATTTGAGCCATTTGTTATCATTTTCCGGCTGAAGATATTTTCCAAGAGAAATACCGCTGCATTTTGATTCATAAACTTCACAATCTTCAATAATCCAGCCCTTTGACCAATGAGGACCAATCATTCCTTCCTGATAGGCTGTTGGAGGAGCCCACTGAGTTGCAGCCTTAGAAACTGTAAATCCACTTAATGTAATATAGCCCTTACCTTCTTCACTAGGATAAAAACAATTTCGACGTACACTAATTTCGACATTTTCTTTGTTAGGGTCTTTTCCCTGGAAGTTTGCATAAATTACTGTCTGATTTTTTGCACTATCCTGTTCACAATACCAGGTATAAATAGAAAAACTTGGATTCCAGGAAGCTTTATAAACAACAGGATTTTTTACTTCCTCCAGAGAGCGAACTTCATACATAGATTTTTCATTTAAGAAAACATCTCCAGTATGAGCAACCATATAGGCAATAAACCAGTCACCACTAACTAAGGTTGTATATGGATTATAATCTCCAAAAATTGAATTAGAAATGCGGGCAACATAAACATTTCCTTCAAGCTTTTCCCAATTTTTTATTTCTTCTGCGCCCGTAATGTGAGCAGCTTTTACTTTCTCTGATTTATAAATAATAGGTTTATCTTTTGTTCCGCCATTTTTTGGATTAACATATTCGCGGTAAATACCAGGGGCAACAATAACCTCATCACCGGCAACTGCAATTTCGGCAGCCTGCTGAATTGTTTTAAAAGGCAAATCTTTTGTACCCTTTCCAGACTGATTTGCGGAAGCATTTACATAATAAATCATATTTTCTCCTTATTATATTGCAATTCTATAAGAATGATTTTAAAATTGATAGCATAAAACAAGTAATTTATTGAAAAATTGGAGTTTTTTGATGAAATCAAAAAGTCAAACCGAATGTTACGTAAACACGCAATATGATGTAATTGTAGTTGGAGCTGGTAACGGAGGAATGGTTGCCGCTGCAACATGTGCAAAAAACGGATTTAAAACCCTTCTTTTAGAAAAAAATAACACACCGGGAGGAAGCGCCTCCAGTTTTGTACGCGGACGTTTTGAGTTTGAACCTTCCTTACATGAACTTTGTGCAGTAGGAACAAAAGAAAATCCAGGAACAATCTATTCACTTTTTGACAATCTTGGAGCAAAAATAAATTGGAAATATGATGATTATCTTTTCAGGGCAATTGTAAAAGGAGAAAACGGCTATGATGCAAGAATCAAGTCGGGAATTGAAGACTTTTGCGATTCTATGGAAAAAGCAGTTCCGGGATGTCGGGAAAGCGTTCATTCTCTTTTTGATGTAATAAGACAAGATGAAGAAGCCCTTGCTTATAACGACAAAAAAAATGGAAATCCTAATAAACTGACAATGGTTTCTAAATATGCAACTTTTTTGAGAACTGCCGCCCATTCAGTAGAAGCATTAATGAATAGCCTTGGCATTCCTAAAAAAGCACAGAATATTATAAGCACCTATTGGTCATATCTTGGAGTTCCTACAGACGAAATGAGTGCCCTTCACTTTTTTCTGATGGTTAACGGATATATAAAAGAAAAAGCAGCAGTACCTCCCTTCCGTTCCCATGAGCTTTCTGTAGCAATTATTGATGTTCTTTTAAAAAATGGCGGACAAATCTGGTATAACAGCGAAGTAACTGAGTTTATTTTTAATCCAAAAGGAAAAGTTTGTGGTGTTATAGCCAATGGTCAGAAGCTTTATGCTAAACAGATAATTTCAAATATTATTCCTAATAATGTTTACAACCGTTCTGAATATGTATTTTTACCTAAAAAAGCAATCAAACTTACAAATGCACGCAGCTTTGGTCTTTCTATCTATTGCGCCTATATTGGTTTAGATTGTTCTATGGAAGAATTAGGAATTGAAGATTACACTGTTTTTGTTTCAGATACGCCTAATCCAAGAGAACAGTTTAAGAAACTTAAAAACAGCACAACCTATATTGTAAACTGTTTAAATAAGATTTTACCTGACAGCTCACCAAAAGGAACCTGTACCTTATTCTTTAGTATTCCTGCTTTAGGTTCTGATTTCCCAAAAGATTTAAAACCTCAGGATTACAAACATTTTAAGAGTAATTTCATGCGCAAATATATAGAAGATTATCAGGAACTAATGCATATAGACATTATGTCTCATATTGAAGAAATTGAAATTGCTACTCCTGCCACTTTTGCCCGATACCTGGGAACTCCGGAAGGAACAATTTATGGCTATCATCTTTCTTACTGGGACAGCATGATTTCCCGCTTTACCGCAAAGGAAAAAAATATTTCTATCCCAGGATTAACCTTCTGTGGAGGCCACACAGCTCAGGGAGATGGCTTCAGCACTTCTTATACAAGTGGCCAGACAGCAGCCAAAATAGCAATGAAAAATATCAAAAAGGATAAATAAAAATAAGGATAAAAAAAATGCCAAAATTACCAAAAATTAAAATACCAGATTTAAAAGCACTTACCCTGGACAAGTTTTTGAAATTAGGAAGTCTTAGGGAAAAAATTATAAAGGCCGCTTCTGATAAAAAAATACCTGAGCTTGAATCTTATGCCCCAAATGCCATGGCTTTGGCAAATCATCCAAAAGAGCAGCATTTGATTATTACTGATGTTATTGATCATGAAAACGGATTTAAAAGCTTTGTATTTGGCCCTGATTCTTCGATGGGAACAGAAAAGCTGGCATATTTTAATGCAGGAGATTACATCAGCCTTACAATTCAAATTGGAAAATCAATCATAACCCGGCCATATTCTTTTGCTTCTTCACCAAAAGAATCTTTAGAAGGAAAATACATGATTTCGATTAAAAAGGTTGAAGGCGGATTTTCTTCTGAATATATTTTTGACAATTGGAAGGTGGGAACAAAAATCACCGCTTCTGCTCCACTGGATATGCTGAGTTATGAAGCTTTGCGGGATGCTCCAACAATTGTTGCCGTTGCAGGTGGAAGCGGAATCACACCATTTTACTCTATGGCACAGGCAATAAGGGATGGTTTTGAAGATTTTAATCTTGTGCTTCTTTATGGAACAAGAACGCTTAAAGATGCAGTTTTCTTAAAGGAAATGCATGAAATAGAAAAATCCTGTCCAAAGTTCAAAATGGTAAATATCTTGAGTGAAGAAAGCATTGAAAACGCAAAAAAGTCGACATTCGATTTTATGGATGAACTTAGTCTTGAAGAAGGATTCATTACCGCAGAAATTATAAAAAAGTATACACAAGAGATTAGTGATTATTCTGTTTTTATGTGTGGACCAGGCGCCATGTATACAGCAGTAGACAGAGAATGTGAAAAGCTTGGTATAAAAAAGAGAAGAATCCGCTATGGAGCTGCCGAAGAATACAAGCCATCAAAAGCAGAAGATTTCCCAAAAGAAAAAGCAGGAACTTATTCGCTCACCGTAAAAATGCACGATAGAGTACAAACAATTTCCTGCTCCTCTGATGAGCCTTTATTAGTAGCACTGGAGCGAGCCGGTATAAAAGCTCCTTCTCAGTGCAGGCGTGGAACTTGCGGATGGTGCCGCTCAAAGCTTGTAAGCAAAAGCGACAGCGTTTTTATTCCAGCCGATATTGATAAAAGACGTGCAGCAGACAAAACATACGGATACATTCATCCCTGCTGCACCTTCCCCATTGGAAATGTAATTATTTATCTGGAATAGCAAAACCCTTTGTCTAGCGTGAATATCCCATGGCGACGATTGTAAAGCCCTTGCTTTCTTCACCGTCAGCCATTTTGATTTCTACAGTATGTTTGGCAGCAACTTCTTCATCAATTATGTATACAGGCACACAATTGCACCAACCGCCGGCTTTTCCGCCATCGTAAGTTGCCTTTAATTGTCCATCAACATAAACATCTGCCTTACCAAACTTTTCGCTGAGCCAGCTGCCCTGTTCTTTGTAAGTCAAAATCAAAGCCTTGCAGTTAATTTCCATAACAAAGCTGCCCTTGCCCGATGCATGATGCCAGTTTTTAGGGAAATTGCCTTTTCCTGTCTTTTTGATTGACTGAGTATAATCATCGGTACCACCAAAAACACCTGCTGTAATTTTTACGTTTTCATCATCACCTAAAATGCGGGTAAAGTTTGTCAAAGGCTTTGGTCTGCACCAGTTTTCTGGAATTGCAAAAGCTTCTTCTGCCGGAGCGGCATCTGTTTTTGCAAGAAGATTCATAAGGCAGTCAGCCTGGATTTCGTGACCGGCCTTTGTCGGATGAACATTGTCTGTGTAATAATCCGTTTTTGTAAAATCATTTGCCGAGGTTGCTCTCTGTACCAGGGCTAAAACATTCACCTGAGGAATACCATAATAATTTGCTACAACTTTTTTCTGGTTGGCAGTGTTTCCGTAAGTTGCTGCGGAATAAAGGGCGATTACCGCACATTCATCATTTGCTTCAAGAGCATTGCGAACCAGGGCTTCAAACGCTCTTGTACTCAGGTCGCTGCCATCATCATTAACCGCAAACTCTATGATAAGCAAATCTGGTGTGTGGCCCAAAACATCAACAACATCACTCTGATAACGAACTAATCCAAGTTGAGATGGAGTTCCGCTAAGACCGGCTCCATCAAAATAAACATTTGCACCATCATTTGGTGTGTAGGCTGCTTTAAGCTTTTTATTAAACTGATATGCATAACCGTCTTTGTAATTGCTTGGTCCAGCACCTTCTGTAACCGAACCGCCTAAAGCTGCAATATAAACATTTTCACCTGCACGTAATTTTTCAATTACTTTTTTAAGGCGATAAGTGTTTCCTGTTGAAACAAAAGACAAATCAAGTAATTCGGAATAGCGGTCTTCTTCAATTCCAAATGGTTTGCCTGACTGTGTCTTTTTTTCGACATCTGATGCTTTTCCAGAATCAGTTGCACAAGAAGTCAGGGTGATTGCAGTAATCAGTGCTGCAGAAAGAGCATAAATTACCACGTTTTTTTTAGGTCTTTTCATTATATTTCCTCCATATTTAAACCAACTGTATGATTTTTATGACAGTTGAATTAAAGCTATTTTGTATAACCGAATGCTAAAATCGTAAAGCCTTTGTTTTCATCTCCGGCGGCCATTTTTACTTCAACAGTATGAATGCCTGTACTTGCTTCGTCAATGATTATTTCCTGTACACAATCGTTCCAGCCACCTTCTTTTTTACCGTCAAAGGTTACTGAATTGTCCTGTGTTGAATTAATCTTTTTTCCGTCAACGAAAACTTCAGCTTTTCCAAATGGATTATTTGCAGATAACCAGGAGCCCTGATGCTTATAAACAAAAATTAAACTTTTGCAGTTCAAAGTCATTTTGAAAGCTTCGGTTCCACGAGTGTGATGCCAGTTGTCCGGGAACTCTGTACCGCCAATTTTAAGACTTTGTGAGTTTGAATCCTTATCGGTAAAGCTTCCTGCTGTGATTGTGACATTTTCATCATCAGCGGCTGTATTTGAATAAAGAGGGTGCAGATTATAGAAGCAGTTTTCGTTTTTTGGAGAAGGAAGGATATAAGTTGCTTTATCAGAGCTTGTTTCGTGTGAAGTTGCTTCATCAGCGGAACTTGATTCTTCCACATCAGACTTTACAGAGGCGTTTTCATCAAGTAGGGAAATTACATTCATCAGACATTTTGCCATAAAAGTATGGCCGGCGGTTGTAGGATGAACATAATCAAAAAAGAACTTTGCCTCATCAATATTAGAGGACGGATTTTCAACCGCATTCTGAATACTGATTCTTGGAAGACCATAATGTTCTGCAATCGGATCAAAGGCTCCCTGGCAGTTTTTATAAGTTTTAGCATCCGAATATAAAGAAATAATTGTAGTTTTTGGATTTTCTGTAAGTACACTGCGAATTATTCCTTCATAAGCACGAACGCCCGGTTGGCTTCCATCATCATTTACAGAAAACTCTAGAATCAAAAGGTCTGGCGTGTGATTAAGCCGCGCAACTACATCTTTTTGAAAGCGAATTACACCGAGTAAAGGCGGAGTCCCACTGAGACCTGCACCAGCAAATTGTATGTTTGCTTTTGTATACTGGGCCTTGAGCATATCCATAAACTGATAAGCGTATCCTTTTGTATACACTTTATCTTCTTCTGCACCGGCGCCTTCTGTAACAGAACCTCCCAAGGCTGCGACATAAACTTTTTCGCCATTTTGAAGCTTGGAAATCAAGTTTTTTGTAACACCAGCCAAATAAGACTGAGATCCCTTGCTGATGAGAGAGTTTTGAATATTTACTTCGTACTGTTCCTGAGTGCAACCAAGATTTGTTTTCATTTCTGAATTATTCCCCTCATTTCATCCAAACTGTGATAACCTTTGCGTTTCATAAAGGCAGTGAGTCCGTCGATGATTTCTACCATTGCAAGAGGATTTGCAAAGGTTGCGGTACCGACTTCGATTGCAGCAGCACCCGCCATGATAAATTCAACGGCATCTTCCCAGGTCGCTATACCACCGATTGCAATTACTGGTACCCTCTCCTCCGGCGGTAGGGTGTTTATGGCCTGAACCAGCTCGTAGACGAGGCGGACGGCGATGGGTTTGACTGCAGGGCCACCAACACCAGCCTTTAAGTTTTCAAAAACTGGGACTCCTCGCTCTATATCGATTGCAATTCCCTGGAAAGAATTGCATAAGCTTATTCCATCGGCACCGGCTTTTATGCAGGCAAGAGCAACATCATTCAACTCCAGAGATTGTGGTGTAAGTTTTACGATAAGCGGTTTTGTTGTAACTTCTCTGACAGCTTTAACAATCTGTTCTGCGGCGGCACAAGTCATTCCCCAGGCAGCACCACCCGCTTTTACGTTCGGACAGGAAATATTCAGCTCGATGATAGGGACATTTGTTTTTTCAAGAAGTTTTGCCCCTTCAACATAGCTTTCCATTGTACTTCCGCTAAGATTTGCAAGAGTGACAGGTTTTAGAGTCATCATCTGAGGAAGCTCTTCTTTTATAAAATGTTCAATTCCAGGGTTTTGAAGACCGATTGAGTTCATCAGGCCGCCGGTAAACTCCCACAAACGGATTCCCTTGTTTCCCTGGCGAGGTTCAAGAGTTAGACCTTTGCTGGCGATTCCTCCAAGACGGTTTACATCAAAAACTGTCTGATATTCTGTACCAAAGCCAAAGGCCCCGGAACTTCCGATAACTGGATTTTCAAAATGAACGCCCTTTATATCTACGCTAAGATCAGGTTCCTCATTTTGTGAAAGAGGCTGACGGCGTGGCTGAACTTTTATTCCAGCTACTGTATCAGATGGTTTTTCAAAAGGAAGAATACGAGAATCAAAAACAGGCCCATCCTTACAGCAGCGCAACATTCCTTTTGTAGTTTCGATTGCGCAACCAAGACATACGCCTGCTCCGCAAGCCATACGCGCTTCCATACTAAGAAAACATTGTATTCCGCATTTTTCGGCAATCTGCTTTACATAGGCAAGCATAGGTGTTGGACCGCAGGCATAAACTGTCGTATATTTCTTTTCCCGTAAGATTTCTTCGGTAAGGGCAGCCGGCAACATTCCGTGAATACCAACAGAACCGTCATCCGTTGTGATTACCAAATCTGCTGGTTTGATGTAATCTAATCCGTAAGAGCCAGATTTAAAGGAAGCATAAAAATCGTAAGAACCGGCAGGGAGCCTTTCTGCAAAACCTGCGACAGGAGCAACACCAATTCCACCACCGACGATACAGACTTTAGATTCAGTCGCTGCAGCAGGTGCTTCAAAACGGTTTCCGCAAGGCCCTAGAAGATTGATTTTATCCCCTTTCATCAAAGAACAAAGTTCCTGTGTGCCCTTTCCCTTTACTAAGATTAGGAAATGAATCTCCGTGCCACCATCAAAGCGTTCAGAATGGAATACACTTATCGGGCGACCAAGAAGAACGTTACTTCGCTCTGGATGAAGCATATAAAACTGCCCAGGAGCCGGAATCTGAGCATCATCATCAAGACAGATTTTTAAAAGATAAACGCTTTTATAAGGAACGGCACTATCAACAGCACCACAGAAAGACACGTTACCCTGTGCAAAAACAGGATATGGAAGATTATTACAATCATAGAATGTTTTCATTACAACGCCGCCTTCGCCTTCAGCAAATCTTCCTTAGAAGCAAGGCTTGCTCTTGCCGCAGCCTCAGCAATATCATCCAAAGTTAAAGTTCCAGCTTCCCTTGCAGCTGCAAGCTTTTCATCCTTTTTCCAGGCGCATAAAATACCGCGCGAACTATTTACCGTACCGCCAGCCTTATCCAAAAGAGTGGCCGCAATTCGGGCAGCACCTCCCTGAGCCCCGTAACCAGGAATCAAAAAGAAAATATCCGGATAAGCATTTCGCAAGATTCGTGCATCACTTTCTTCCGTACAGCCAACAACCGCACCAACCGGAGAACAAGTATAAGCAGTCCCCAGTCCGGAATAAACTTCCTTAAAATCAGCCGAGATCCGCTCAAGCTCAGCCCCAACACCATCAAGAACGCGGCCACCACAAGCCAGCTCCTTCTGTTCAATATCCTTCATTCCCGGATTAGAAGTACGAAGCAAAACAAAAGCTCCCTTTCCACCAAGTTCCGGACTGCAATATTTTGTAAAAGGCTGCAATGTATCAAAACCCATGTAAGGATTTATCGTAATAATATCAGTTTCAAAATCACCAGTAAAATGCGCACGGGCATAAGCATCAGCCGTTGCCGCAATATCACCACGCTTAATATCAGAAATGGCAATCAGTCCAGATTTTTTTACAGCCGCCAGAGTTTGAGCATAAACCTTCATTCCAGCAAGTCCCATCGCCTCATAATAAGCAATCTGAACTTTAAAACAACAAGCCGATTTATCAGCTGCAACACGATCAATAATCGCCTGATTATAAGCCATCACTGCATCCGTCGCAGAAGCATAATTTTTCAAAACACTATCTGGAATATAAGACGGATCCGTATCCAACCCAACACACAAAGGACCATTTTTCTGAGCCAGTTCCTGAAGAACAAGCATTTTGTGATTATTATTCATAAACCGAATTGTAACAGAAAATCATTTTTTTTAATAGCGCGAAGAATAAAGAATAAGGAGGGAGAAGTCTCTCCCTACGCCCGCACTTCGTTGCGGTCTACCCTCTCGCCTAGGGGCAATCACTTCTTCCTTTCTGCCCCTAAAACCCCTGCATTTATTCTTAAAATTATTAACAAATCGTTATTCTGTGATACGTAAACATATTTTTAGGTGTTTTTACCTACTTAACATATAAAAAATCGATTTTATAATTTTATTAAACGATTTACAAAAAACGTTTTACAAAAAACGATTAACTAAAAGTTAATCAGGAGGAAGCAATGAAAAAATTAAAAAGCGTTATGGCTCTTGCAAGTTTGGCGATGCTTGCAAGTGTATTGTTTACTGCGTGTCCAAAAGATTCAGGCAAATCAACCCCTATTGATGGACCAACAAAAGTTGAAAAAGTTATTCCTGTTGATGATCTTGAACTCGACAAATCAAAAATCGTAGGTGGCTATGCCTATTGGACTTATAGCTTAAATGATTTTATTGACAAGGAAATTACAATTGATTTTTCTTGTGATATGAAAGTTGTAAACTCAGGTACAGCAGGTAAACAGAATCTTCAGTGGCAGATAAACGACGGAAGTGCATATCCTGTTGTTGTTGCAAGAGAATATCTTCCAGAAGAAGCTGATTTCATTCATCTTGAAGGTAAAAATGAAACCCCTTACAAAGTAAAATCAGGTAATGTATTCTATCTTTCAACTTATCAGATTGATACAGATAACCTTACTATCAGCGTTAAGAACATTAAATTAAAAATTTCTTATGGTAGCGATGGAAAAGAACAAGAAGAAAAACCAGCAAAAGTATATCCTACAGACATCTTCACAGTAGGCGAAGCTAATTCTTGTGGAATTACTTTGCGCGATGCAAAAGAAGCTTTCACTATCTTTAATGAAGGTTCTGCTGCTACAGGTATTAAAACAGAAAACGATGGTTCTGTAACCTGGACTGCTACAGCTGCTGGTGGTGGCGGTGGTGGAGTTGCTTTCTACGCTAAGAGCGACAAAAAAGAAATCAATCTTGGTAACTATGAATCTATTGACCTTGAATTAGTATACAGCCCTGTTACAGGTGCATGGGATCCTAGTGCACAGGTTCCTGGCTTCTGTCTAAGAATTCTTCCTTGGGATTCAACAGGTATGTTCGGAGGATATGTAGACTTACAGTATTTTGATGCAAAAGAAGAATATGGAACTCTTACAATCAATATACCTGTTACACAGACTAAAATCGACGAACTTGTTTCTAGCTCAGGAGTTGATTCTGTATTAGGTTTTGCCCTTAAGTTCAACGATTACAATAGAGGAAACAAAGACGGCGACCAACTTAAAGTTCAGTTAAAGAACGTTAAGTTCAATGCAAAAGAAGGTGCTCCTGCTGATCAGCCATTTGATGATGGTTTGACAGATGCAGAACGTGGTACAGTTAAAGAAATCTATTATCCTACAAGAGACTACACTGTTGCTGAAGAAAAACTTACAGATGCAGATAAATATAACAAACACGCATGGGTATATCTCCCAGCTGGATACAATGCTGAAGACAAAGATACTAAATATCCTTTATTCATCCTTCTTCATGGATTTGGACAGAACGAAAATACCTGGGGACTTTCTAATAAAGGACGTGGTGGAAAGATTAAAGGTTACATGGATAAAGGAATGAAAGAAGGTAAAGTTGAAAAATTCATTCTTGTTTGTGCAACTGGTGTAGCAGATAAATCTTGGGGACCAAATGGCGGTGGAAACAGTATGAGTGGCTTTAATGCATTTGGTGGCGAACTCAGAAATGACCTCCTTCCATACATCCGTGAAAACTACAATGTAGCTGATGGACGTGACAATGTAGCTCTTGCCGGTCTTTCAATGGGTGGCGGACAGACATTCAATATTGGTATGGGAGAATGTCTTGACCTCATCAGTAACTTTGCTGGATTCTCTGGTGCATTATTTGCTGGTGCAGATGATTTTACAGCTGGTGTTGAAGCTAAATTTGATAAAGAACTCAAGATTCACAACCTCTATATGATTTGTGGTGATGCAGACGACAGAGTTTACAGTTCATTCCCAGGTTATGTAGAAGCTATGTCTAAATGGGACCGCGTAGAAAACTTTGAATCTTATACATTCCCAGGTGGAACACATGACTTCCCTGTATGGTACTATGGATTTAATGACTTTATCCAAATGGTATTCCAGGAAGGCGTTCAGCTTTATGAATAATTCTTAGATTCCCCGATCCTGTCGGGGAATGACAGAGGAAAGGCATTCATCAAAAGATGAATGCCTTTTTTTTATTCGGGGATGGTGGATTCGTAGGGGATGACCTTATCTTCGTAGGCAATCAAATAATGTATACAAGTATCATCATATTTTGTTCCTTTATATACATCAGCAATTTCTATACGGAGATCTTCATTTTCTGTAATAAACGAAATATCAATAGTTTGTGGATGAGGTGTATCTAGTACATCCAGAGTTTTTGTTTTTCCAGATTTTAGTCCAGTAATTTTAAGTTTTTTTACCCTGTTATTTCTTTTATATAGATATGGTTTTTTATAAGAAATATAACCATTCATAATAAGAATATATGGACATAGTTCTGTATTATGTATAGAAAAACCTTCTCCAATACCACTGCCTTTTGCATTTTCAACCCAGGGAGTATCTAGACCTAATTCATGAAGATTATCAACACCATATATAGTTGATTTTTCTACCAGAAAAGACGAACAATCATAATATTTTGTATGATATGTTTCAAAATAAGATCGTGTAGGAAAAATGAATGGATATGGTGTGTCAAAACCTTCGGTAGCGGCTATCATAAGTGTAAAATCATAAATCTCTTCTTTTCCGTTTCTGTAGCCTTTATGGTTTTTCTGCTGGCCGGCAAGAACTAGCATGTCATTGCTTGTAGATATTTCTTTACCGTATAAAAAGTATTCATTAAAGTATTTTGGGAACTTTTCTGACATTTCAAAGAAAAGCATCTCATCTTTGTGGATTTTCTTGATTTCAACACTCTTATCTGTGTACTTAGATTCATAATCAAAGTCAATTGTATCTTCTGAAATAACACAAGTCTCAATAGTACTATATGGGTTGATTATAAATTTTCCAGATAAAGGAAAATTTTGTGAATATAGATGAATTGATAATACAAAAAACAATGATGATACAATACTTTTTTTCATTGAGAACAACCTCCTTGATTGCTTTCTGAAGAAATAATTACCGTTATAGACTCTGGTCTGTCTACATTATCCAGAAGAAAATCCATCATTTTGTCATGAGTCTCCTGCCCATCTTTGCTGATTATACAACCTGCGCTTCCGGGTTTCTCATTTTCATTATAAGGTTTCGTACCAGTTTTAAATTGATTCGGATGGAAAAGGCGGTCTAACTGATTTATTACAGCTTTTACCGTATCAGACAAATTTTTATCTTTTGTTGCTAATACTAAAACATTCTTAAAGCTCTTCGAATCATAAGTACCATCTTCTTGTTTGGTTAGGTTTCCTGTCGTAAGATAATACTTCCCATCCGGTGTAGTAGTATTTGTATCATTATCAAAATTTTCTTCCGAACAGTTTGCGCCTACACTATCTACATATACTGTCTTATTTCCTGTTGCGTCTCTTTTTATAATAACTCTTGTGCTGTCAAAATCATTTCCCAAACCATCATCGAGCCTGAAAATATAAACAATTGTGTTAATGTTTGGTTGATCTGTAGTCTGCTCTGCGCCTTTGTATGAAAACAGGCCGTTGATGTCTACAAGATTCACAGGGTCGCCATTGCAATATGCAAACCAGTTAAGGCCATCGCGAATCGGGTCTTTGGTTGTAAAGCGGGCAGATAATGGGTTGTAGTCGCGGTAACCGTAATTGTAGAGATGCGAAGTTGGGTCAAGCGGTTTTCCTGTATAACCTAAATTTGTGGCCCCGGTGTTTGAATAATCACCTGTTATGGGTGTACCAAAAATATCAAAGGAACAGCTTGCGTTACATGAACCGTATTGATCTGTTGCAGATGTTACAGTTCCCAGGATATCTGTAGAAAGGTAAGCTGTGCCAAAATCATCAGTTATCTGAGCGGCAAGAGTATTATTGATGCTTATGGTTGAGCGTTCCCCTTTATACCGATTTGCGGTTATTTTGAATGTGTCGTTGTTAATGTTAGAATATCGATTTGTATCCAAGTCGTTTCTGTCTTCTATATAGCGGTATCTGTCCCCATTCGGAGTGCCCGAATTTTCGTAAAGCTGGCCCGAATATCCAAAGCGAGTGAACAATCCGTTTGCAAAAACTGTGCTTTCTTTTATTATATCAAAAGTGAATCCTTTGTATATAGTTCGAAGAGCCTCTTTATCTGAATCCTGGACAAGAATCCTTCGGCCAAAAGCATCGTATGCATATTGAGAATGACTTATTGTTCTTGCAGTGTTATCTGTTGTTCTGCAGAAAATCATTCTGTTCTGGAAATTATAATCATATTCAACTTTCTGTGACTGGCTTTCCTGCAAAATCAGATTTCCACGTTTGTCATATGAATAATGAACAAATGTTTTTCCATTCGACCCGCTTGAAATAAGATGATTTTCATTATCGTAAAAATAATCAATTGTACCTAGCGCAGAAGTCCTTGATTTTAGATTTCCATTTTTATCATAAGCAAAGCTTTCTTTTATAAGCACCTGATTTGTTTTTAATGAATAGGCGAGTGTGTAGCGCATTTGATTTAATAGATTTTCAAACATTCCTTTTTCTGTGGTAGAAAGAAAGCGGTTTGTTGATAGCCCAGGAGTTCTATCAAGACCATTTATTTGGGCGAGCTCTTTAATTTTTTCTTCGTGCTCCTGATTGTACGGATAATAAACAGAAGAAATACGTCCCTGTAAATCATATTCATAAAAGCAGCAAAGCGCATTGTGATCAATTGTTGCAGAAAGTCGTCCGTCTGTCTGGTAAACATAACCTTGCGCCCATATGATTTGGGCTTGCCTGTCCTTCTGGATTTTTAGAATTGTTTTACCAGCTTTATCGTAACAAGTTTGAAGATATGTGCCGTTTGAAAAATGTCTGCAGGTTTCACGCCCGTTGCAATCATACTCAAGTTTAATATCTACACCAAGCATGTTGTCGTAAACGTGTAATACTTCGTTGTTTTTGCCGTAGGTATATTTTGTGTCTTTGTTAGATGAAACTAACCGAATAAGGTTTTCTGCACTGTCATATGTGAATGTAATAATTTCGCCGGTGGTAATATCCTTTTGTTCAATGAGCCTGGCGCCTTTATCGTAAACGTACTGTGTCTTGCTAAAATCATTTTGGGCAAGGGTAATGTTCCCAAGCATATTATACTCATAACAGTTTTGGGAACTGTCAGCATAGCTTATTGTTTGTATGCCGTTTGCTGTAGGATTTGTGCTTGATGTTTTTGAACCGTCAAATGCTGTTGTTTGCGAAATGGCTCCAAGCTTGTCGTAAGCATAAGTCTGATAATCTCCAAGCCTGTTTTGCTCTTTAATCATTCGTCCATAAGAATCAAACGTATAATGATAATCTGCGTTGTTGCCGTCTTTTACTGTCATTTCTTTATTGTTAGAACTAAAGCTAAAGCTTTGAACTAATTCGGTTCCAAAATAATATTTTTTGATTTTATTGGAATTATCATATTCAAAGCTTTCTGTTGTTGAGCCACGCTCATTTTGTTTAAGGAGTCTTCCGGCTTTGTCATAAACTGCAGAAAAAAGCTCGCCAAGACAATCGCAAACTTTTACAAGATTTTTATTACAGTCATATTCATAAGTAAACTTTTGAGAGTCGGGCAGGGTGATTGTTTTGATTTTTTTAAGATTATTATAGGAGTAATGTGTTTTGTTTCCGTACGGATCAGTCTGGCAAATCATGTTGTTGTTAAAATCATATTCAAAGAATGTTATGTTTTTGTTTCCGTCTGTCTGGCTGATGTTGTTTCCAAAAGCATCATATTCATAAATAACAGGATAAAGTCCACCTTTTGTAACAGTTTTTTTGCGGTCGTCGTCAGAATAATCATAAGTAATATAAAACTCGCAGGAGTTTATGTCAGCGGTGTTTCCAGTAATTTGTGCTTTGATGCGATTGAAATCATCATATTCAAACCATTGAGTTTGGTTATTTTCTTTTTTGCAGATAAGATTTCCGCAATTGTCATAAGAATAATATGTTGTGTTTCCAAGCGGATCGGTTGATGTCTTTACAGTTCCATCATTGTTGTAAGTTTGATTATAAAGAGCCGTTTCTTCGCCCGATTTAATAACGTTGCCCGTATCATCATAATTATAACAATACCAGCCGCCATATTGATTTTGTTCGCGTACAAGCTTTCCTTCTGGCGAAAACTCAGAAAGGATTGTTTTGTTACTGCCATCAGTATGTTTGATGATATTACCGTGGGTATCAAACTCAAAGATGTTTTGAATTCCAAGTGCATTTTTTGAAGTAAGCAAGAAGCCGCCTGTGCTTGTATTTGCAAAATCATATGTTTCAATAATTGCAGAAGCTTCCTGACCTTCAAAATATTTTTTTGTTTTATAAATTAATCCGTTTTTGTATTCATAGCTTGTAATAAGAGTTTTTTCGTCTTCAGCGCTGGCGGGAATAATTTGTGTTTGCAGGAGGCCTGCCGGAGTATAAGAATAACTTACCTTAAGCACAAGGCCTTTTTCATCCCCTTTGTAAATCTTTACCGGTAAATGACGCCTATCATATTCAACC
>JAEEGH010010812.1_pt1 | contig 20839 bp, 23 predicted proteins | sample 9134181 | NCBI WGS metagenome assembly JAEEGH01 (sample SAMN16246544, study PRJNA631951) | gut metagenome | biome: gut microbiome; feature: rumen; material: DP-attached | host: Bos | place: Iran: Karaj | collected 2018-10
TTGGCTTCGAAAAGGGAAAGTGGTCGGGGAGACCAAACTGACCGAGAGGTAGAGTTAAGTCTGATGAGATGTATATCGAAATCAGACTAACGACACACTAACGACAGACTATCGAGTCGAGACAATCAGCGGATAATTACCAAACAAAAACCGTTCGAGAGGGAATCAGGAACGGTTTTTTGATAGATGAGTATGTCGTTGCATTTTTAATCTATGCGCTCGAGGCGAACGTACAGAACTTTGAAACCGTTTTCGGTATATCCGCGTTCGATAATCTCTACATGGCATTTCAGGCCTTGGAAAACATAGTACCAGGCGCTCTTCTTGCGGTCCTGCTGCTTGTCTATCACTTTGATACTTTTTTCGAAGGTAAGTACTTTGGAATCATCCCAAGTGCCATTCTTCAATTCGCCACCATCGGCAGCCTTTAAGCACTTGTCCCACAGTACTTTAGCGTATGCCTCGAAGACATCGTGTTGGTAGGCACCACCGCCTTTTGGAACAAACTCAAACATAAATCCGTCGGTGAGGTCGCTTCTATCTCCTTCGCCCGCGAAAGTGTATGCGTTTTGGATGTCAAATCCCTTAACACGTCCAAATTCCTCAATTCCGTACGCAGCTTTCATGTCCTCGATGATGTTATCGGGAACTTGATATCCTTGCGTGGTATAATCCGCATCGTCCGAGAGGTAGAGTGGCTCCAAGATAGTTTGATTGTCGAAAGCTGCAAACATCGTTGCGCATGTCAGACACATGAGTGCCAAGAAGATTTTTTTCATAACCATAGATGTTTTGGGTGAGTTATGGCGCAAAAGTACAATAAAAATTTGATATACGCAAATAAATACGTCTTTTTCTACAAAAATTACGTGAAATTTGCATATATGAAAAAAAAGCTGTAAATTTGCCGCAAATTTATTAAACAAGTTATGATTAGAGACAACAAGATTCTGATCGGTAAAGGCGAAGACTATGTCTGGCTGCAACCACGTATGGCCAATCGTCACGGCTTGATAGCCGGTGCAACAGGAACAGGAAAAACAATCACTCTGGAGGTTCTGGCGGAAGGATTTTCCGACTTGGGCGTGCCTGTTTTTCTGGCCGATGTCAAAGGTGATATCTCGGGCATGTGTCATGCGGGTTCGATGAACGAAGGTCTGCAGAAACGCCTAACGAAAATGGGCCTGGAGAACGATTTTGAGTTTAATGCCTTCCCCGTTCGTTTCTGGGATGTGTACGGCGAAGCCGGTCACCCGGTTCGCACAACGATAAGCGAGATGGGACCGATGCTTTTGTCACGTCTGTTGGGCTTGACCGAAGTGCAAGAAGGTGTGCTGAACATCGTTTTCCGCATCGCGGATGACAAGGGTTTGCTACTAATCGATATGAAGGACCTGAAATCGATGTTGCAGTATTGCTCGCAGCATACGCGCGATTTCTTGGCCGACTATGGCACGATGACTTCTCAGTCGCTCGGCGCTATCCAACGTGCGTTGTTGGCCTTGGAAGATCAGGGCGGAGACCTCTTCTTCGGCGAGCCGAATCTGGACATCTACGATTGGATGCAACGCGACAAAGACGGTCGCGGTTTCGTCAATATTCTGAACTGCGTCAAACTGTTCCAACATCCGTTGTTGTACTCGACATTCATCCTCTGGTTGCTGTCCGAACTATTCGAACAACTGCCTGAGGCAGGTGATATGGACCGTCCGAAGATGGTGTTCTTCTTCGACGAAGCGCACTTGCTTTTCAACGATGCACCAAAGGTGCTAGTTCAGAAAGTGGAACAAGTGGTTAAGCTGATTCGCTCGAAAGGCGTGGGTGTATATTTCATCACTCAATCGCCATCCGACCTACCGGATACTGTTTTGGCACAGTTGAGCAACCGCGTGCAGCATGCGCTTCGCGCATACACGCCGGCTGAGCAGAAGGCCGTTCGCGCAGCCGCTCAGTCTTTCCGCCCGAATCCCGCTTTCCGCACCGAAGAAGCGATAACCGACTTGGGCGTTGGCGAGGCACTGGTTAGTATGTTGGACGATGAAGGCAAACCGCAGATGGTGGAGCGTGCGAAGATAATTTGCCCGCAAAGCAGTATGTCGGCCATCGACGATGCAGCGCGCAGAAGCATCATCGCTAGCAGTAGTCTGTACGGCAAATACGATCGTCAGATAGACCGCCAGTCGGCTTACGAAGACCTGCAACAGATTACTCATCAGGAGGAACAAGCTGCGCTGCGTGAGGCGGAGGCCAAACAGGCTGCTTCGCGCCGCGTGCAACCGACCTATCAGCGGCCTGTGCAACCGCGCTACACCGCTTATTCGCAGCCTCGTCGCTACAGTTCGCGCACATCGCCAATCAACACCATGACCAATACCATTGGTCGCGAAGTGGGACGTTCGTTGGTTCGCGGATTGTTCGGAGTTCTGAAAAATATGTTATAACCCAAATAGTATTAACCTACTAAAATTCAACAAGTATGAAAAAGACTCTATTAACCGTACTGTTGGCGCTGACCACGTGTACGATGTTTGCTATTAGCCCTGTAACACTGGAGGGTAAGTTCAACATCAAGAAAGCAAAAAAAGCCGTTGCTTCCTTCCAATTTGATTGGGACAAAACAATGGTGGGCGAAATAGATGATGGCGTGTTTGTTCGCACTCCGATGCCTATTGATGAGTATCTGGCTCGTCAGGACCAAAACAAAATCAACGATGGCAAACCTGAGGATGCTAACTTTGTTAGAGATTGGCCAAACATCAAGGCTGAGGCTGAGGACCTGTTCAAGAAATCATGGAACAAAGAGTTCAAGAAAGGTCTGCAACTGACTCGCAACGATGCAGAGGCTAATTTTGAGCTCGTGTTTGTAATCGAAGGTCTCGATTTCGGAAACGTAGCAGGTAGTATGTTCGGTTGGGGCAATGCCGGTGGCGCTATCATCAAGGGCTACGCCGTGCTAAAAGAGAAAGCTAGCGGCAACGAAGTTCTTCGTCTGAATATCAACCACGTACAGGGTCCGGGCCATTTCTCCGACCGCTATCGTACGATTCTCGTGCTCAACGAGTTGGTTGACGAAATTGACGACGCGTACTAAAATGGTAAAAAAGTACTGCTAAATTTGCATATGTCAAAAAAAAGCAGTACTTTTGCACCCGCTTTTGGCGTTCGGCCGAGTGTGCCGAACGCGAGGAAAGATGGCAGAGTGGTCTAATGCATCGGTCTTGAAAACCGACGTACGGAAACGTACCGGGGGTTCGAATCCCTCTCTTTCCGCAAATTCCCTTTTCTCATGAAGAAATTTTTCTTCCCTCTGATTTGTGCGGTTCTTTTCCTTGGCTTAAGTGCTTGCAAAGGAAACCCCGAGGAACCGATTGTACCCGATCCCGAGGAACCGACTTTGTCCTACAAGGATATTCGTCTGTCCCAGATTGACAGTATTGGTTGGTGTTGGCAGAAAGACTGGCCTTCCGAATTCGCAGAGCCTCTGACTACGGTATCAACCGACCCAATCCGCTTGCATTTCTTTGGGTGGGATTTGGAAGAAGATTCGCTGATTCATCTCACGTTTCCCGATAGTACGGAGCAGTATGGCCGCGTTTGGTTGACCTATCGTATGGGCGGTTGGAACCAAGGACCGGCCGAATGGGACATGACAACAATGATCAAAATCTACGACAAGGAGAATGACCAATGGCTGGAACTGGTTCGCGCCATCACGCCTTACGGCGGATCATTCGGAGATGCGTGGGAGAAATTCTTCTATATCGATGTGACCGAGTTTCTTCCGTTGCTGAAAGGCGATGTGGATTTGCGCATTTTCTATTGCGGCTGGGATGCTACTTCCGAGCGTGCTCACACGGCGAAATTGACCTTCTCTTTCTACGGCGGACGCAATCCTTACGGCGAGCCTATGGGCTGGCAGAAAATCTACGACTCAACCTTGCCCAATGAGGGTGGTAACGGTTATCGCGCTTGGTCGTATGGCGTTCAAGGGTGGAGTATTGAAGATGAGTCGCGTCTGGGCAATCGGACGATAGATGTGCCGGCCGGCGCTACAACAGTCTTGCTGCGCGTTTGCATTACCGGCCACGGCCAGGATGCGTATAACGGAAAGGGTTATTTCCCAAATCGTTCGAACACCAGGGCCAATAGTTGTGCCGAGTTTGACAAAAACCATTATACGATTTCCTTGAACGGAGAACCGATGAAGCCGCAAGGCTATATCTGGGAACTCAATGGTAGTACCCACAATTATTCCCAGGCGGGAACCTACCATTACAATCGTGGCGGATGGGGACCGGGCAAGCCGTGTAATGTGCAACACTGGGTCATCGGCAAGATTCCTGCAGAAGGCGAGCAAATCACGATTAATTTTGACTTGGAAGAGTATGTCTCGCCTTGCACCAAGCCGAATGACGATAAAGTGGCTTGCTACTATGTCATGACCGACGCATTCTTCTTCCGTTAAACAAACAGCATATAATTTTTACGCAATAATGAACAAGATTATCTCTAAACGATTTTTCTCGGAGAACGTAGCCGAATTGGTCGTTGAGGCGCCGCTTATCGCGCGTAGCCGCCGTGCCGGACATTTCGTTATCATCCGTGTGGATGCGCAGTCTGAACGTGTGCCGTTGACCATCGCGGGCGCGGATATGGAACGCGGAACCATCACGTTGGTAGTGCAGCAGATTGGCGTTTCCACGCGCAAACTGTTGGCGTTGAATCCGGGCGATTCCATTCATGATGTGGTTGGCCCGTTGGGTCGCGCTACGCGTATCGAGAAATACGGCACAGTTGTCTGTGCGTGCGGTGGAGTAGGTGCTGCGCCTATGTTGCCTATCGCTGAGGCCCTGAAGAAGGCGGGAAACCGCGTTATCACGGTGCTGGCCGCTCGTACGGCGAATCTCATTATTCTGCGTGACGAATTGGCCAAATGGTCAGATGAAGTGCTGATTATGACTGACGATGGCTCGATGGGCCAACAAGGCGTGGTAACAGTGGGCGTGGAGCAAGTTATCAATCGCGAGAAAGTGGACAAATGTATCACCATTGGCCCCGCTATCATGATGAAATTTGTGGCGCTGACCACCCAGAAATACAATATCCCGACCGAAGCCAGTCTGAACACGATTATGGTGGATGGAACGGGTATGTGCGGCGCATGCCGTGTAACGGTTGGTGGCAAGACGAAGTTTGTCTGTGTGGATGGACCTGAGTTTGATGCACATGGCGTGGATTGGGATGAGATGCTCAGCCGCATGCGTTCGTACAAAAACGAAGAGACCGCGGCACTCGAGGCATATCTCAATCACGAGACAATCACGAGACAATCACGAGACAATCACGAGACAATATCGAGAGATAAAGATAATTGTTTTGTGCCCGAACCGTTCGAAGGCACGCCTAAAGATCGCGTGGCTATTCCGCGAGTTAAAATGCCCGAGTTGGCACCGAATGTGCGTGTAAAGAGTTTGCACGAAGAGGTGAACCAAGGTCTGACATTTGAACAGGCTGTGACCGAGGCACATCGTTGTCTGAATTGCAAGAATCCGACTTGTGTTCAAGGGTGTCCGGTTAATATCCAGATTCCGGATTTTATCAAACGCGTAGAGCAAGGTGATTTGTTGGGCGCAGCGGATGTGATCAAGCAGAGCTCGAGTCTGCCGGCCGTTTGCGGACGTGTTTGCCCGCAGGAGAAACAGTGCGAAGCTAATTGTATTCATCTCAAGATGAAACATCCTGCGGTAGCTATCGGTTACCTGGAGCGTTTTGTCGCTGATTATGCCAACAGCCATAAGGCGCAAGCCGCCAAAAATCAAACGCTGAAGGGCGATAAAATAGCCGTAGTGGGTTCCGGACCTGCAGGTCTAACCTTTGCCGGCGATATGGTGAAATACGGTTACGAAGTGCATGTGTTTGAAGCCTTGCACGAGATAGGTGGCGTGCTCAAATATGGTATTCCAGAGTTCCGTCTGCCGAACAGTATTGTAGATGTAGAGATTGAAGGTCTGCGTGCGTTAGGCGTGCAATTCCACACGGATACCATCATTGGCAAAACCATCACGGTGGACGAGTTGCGCGAACAGGGCTTCAAGGGCATTTTCGTTGGCTCAGGAGCAGGTCTGCCACGATTTATGAATATTCCGGGCGAGAACCTGAATGGCGTTCTTTCCTGCAACGAATATCTAACGCGCGTTAATCTGATGGACGCTAGCAATCAAGCGACTGACACGCCACTTCTCTATGGTAAGAATATTGCCGTGATTGGTGGTGGAAATACAGCTATGGATGCTGTGCGTACGGCCAAACGTCTCGGCGCAGAACATGCCATCATTGTCTATCGTCGCAGCGAGGAAGAGATGCCTGCGCGTATAGAGGAAGTTCGTCATGCTAAGGAAGAAGGCATCGAATTTATGACTCTTCACAATCCGATTGAATATCATGCGGACGAGAACGGACGTGTCAAAGAGGCCGTGCTGCAAGTGATGGAACTGGGCGAACCTGACGAAAGCGGTCGCCGCAGTCCGGTGCCAGTAGAAGACAAAACGGTTACGATTCCTGTTGATTTGGTGATAGTGGCAGTGGGCGTTAGTCCAAACCCGCTTATTCCTTCGTCGGTGGCCGGTCTGGAGATCAGCAAGAAAGGAACGATTGTCGTCAACGAGCAGATGCAATCGGCGATTCCTACCTTGTTTGCAGGCGGCGATATCGTCCGTGGCGGTGCGACCGTTATTCTCGCTATGAGCGATGGTCGCAAAGCTGCAAAAGCCATGCACGAACATCTACAAAACGCATAACGCGCATCAGATTCGTACAATCCCGCTGAAATAGCGTAAAGAAAACTAACGAAACAACATATAGAAACAAGAAAACAGGCAGCCGAAAGCTGTCTGTTTTTTGTCGTGCGCAGGATGAGACTCGAACTCACACGATCTTGCGACCACTACCCCCTCAAAGTAGCGTGTATACCAATTTCACCACCTGCGCTCGCGTTCGCATCCCTCGTACAAGGGGTTACAACACTTTGTGCTTGTGCCCAGAACAGGACTCGAACCTGCACACCTCGCGGCATGCGCACCTGAAACGCACGCGTCTACCAATTCCGCCATCTGGGCAAAAAAAAAGAGAGCGGAAAACGAGACTCGAACTCGCGACCCCGACCTTGGCAAGGTCGTGCTCTACCAACTGAGCTATTTCCGCAAACTTTTTTAAGTGAAAGATCACTGCTTTTCTCAAAAGCGCTTAAGGCGATTAGTCTCGGAATAAGTACCTTCTATCAAAAGCGGGTGCAAAAGTACTGCTTTTTTTTGAATTGACCAAATATTTCTGCAAAAAAAATGCAAAAAAATGATTTTTCGGACAATTTAGTGTTCTTTTTTAGTAGATCCGATTGCCCAAAACATCGAATATTTCGCCATTTCGCACGATAACCACTTGCCCGTTGCGAATCTGTTTGACTACTTGCGGCTTCGCACTCTCTGTGTCTTTCAGGCCATTGGGCGTGTAGTTGAGTTTTCGGTCCATCCACGGAATACGCTGCGCGATGTAATCGCGAACCCATTGCACTTCTTTTGCGTACGTACGCCCTGCTCGCGGGTTTTGGTGCACTCTTGTGCTAAGAATCGGCCAGCGTTGGAAATTGTCGTCGGCTGCGCGCCAAAGCAAATTTTCCAACGAGTCAACTACGGCTGTCAGAGCTTCTACGGAAATGATTCCGCGGTCGCGATAATAGGCGTAGATAGATTCCAGTTGTTGCTTGTCTTCGGCCGAATTGACTATGTCTTGCACAATCATCCACAGGTCTCCCGCAGAACTGCCGTAACTCTCATAGATATAACTACTTCCGCATTTCGAACAAATGGGGTAGGTGCGATCGTCATTCTCGTACGCCAAGTCAAAATCCCATACAGGGCCTGTGTAAACCATATTGTCCGTAGAGCGTTTGTAGAAATAGGTGGACCAATAAGTGTCGGTATTTCCGCTAATCTCGCCCACCAGGAAATGGCGCAAGAAAGTGGCGCGATCTAATGTGGCATGACCGGATTTTTCTACTTGATTGTAAATGCTCTTGACTGCATTTTTCTGCGCGTTGGTGATGTTTTCTGCTTTCGGATAGTGAATGCTGACAGGCGTTCCTCGGTCACTCCAGAAATAAGTATCTTCTGAGGTGTTGTAAGCATCTACTTCGAACAGATAACCATTTTGGTCCACTTCCACGCGTTTCTCGTGCACTTGTATTTGGTCGCAGAGTTGGTAGCAACCTTTGTAATCGCCATTGAGCACCACATCTACGGCCGCGATAAAAGGCGTGTAAGGCATTTCCAGACGACGGCTGAGGTCGAAGGCCAGAATATTGCGCATCAGCGTTTTGTCTCCGTAGTTGTTGATGAGTGTCCATCGTTTGGCTGAAGCGGGCGAACCCAATACATTATGCTTGAAATCGAAGCGAATATGATATGGTTTCTTCGGGAAACTCATCGAAGCATTGCCTCTCAGTCGCACGTAACCCGAATCAGCAATCTGGATTTTTCCTCCATTTACCACACGTATGATACACCGCAATTCGTTCTCTTTGTCTTGCGGTTCCTTATTATTGCGCGTGTTGATGTAAATGGTCGGGATATTATTCCGCTGCGGGAAACTCTCCGCGTGAGCCATACAGCAGAGCGCGGCTAAGATGAGAAAACAATATACCTTTTTCATAACAGACAAATCTAATACCTTATTATTATATGCACGCGAGGCATGCCAGAACAATGGTGCTGAACATCAAAACGGGCATCTGAATATCTAATTTGGAGCCTTGGTTGCGGAAGATATAGGCAATATGCCAAATCCATAACGGGCAGATAATCAGCGTCCAGAAATGTCCTGTTGCTGCAAAAATGGCCATACAACCGGCTAATAGACAAGCGTGGTAAATCTTTCCTCCCTTTTCGCCCAGCAGACCGGCAAAAGTGTGTTTGTCGTGTGCGCGGTCATTGTCCATATCGCGAATGTTGTTCAGATTGAGAACACCGACGATAGGCAACCCCAGTGCGATGGCCGCCCAGACTATTTCGGCCGTGATGGTTTGCGTCTGCAAGTAGAACGCACCCATTGTGCTGAGGAGCCCGAAGAAAAGGAAAACGCCCAAATCGCCTAAGCCGATGTAACCGTAACTATGCTTTCCGAGCGTGTAAGTCATTGCACCTACGATGGCCAACAGACCCAGTCCCAGGAAAATTGCGCTTTGCCAACTGAAGAGTGTTCCGAAAGCCGCCCAAACCAATGCTGTGCCGAAAAGTACGCAAAGGCCGATGAAAGCGCCAATCATGATTTTGATTTGGCGGAAAGTGAGTGTTCCTGCTTGCAAACCATAGGCCGCGCGGCCTTTCTGGTCGGTGTCTGTTCCTTTCTGCGCATCACCCAATTCGTTGCTTAAGTTGCTCAGAATCTGCAGACTGAGTGTCGTCAGTATAGCCAATCCAAAAACCAACCAAAAGCGGCTATCTACAGTTGTTAAGGCACTCCACGCCAATCCCGAGCCGAGAATGATTCCCGACATCGAAAGCGGCAAGGTGCGCAGGCGGAGTGATTGGATATACGGATTCATTTTTATTGTTTGCTGAATTTGAACAAAGTGTGCAATGATGGCGCAGGTTGGCCTTCCGGAGTGAAAGCGCCCATGTTGTAACTTCCCCAACCGAGAGGAATGTATTCTGCCGGTCGCCAATCGCCGTATACTTCAGGTTCCCAGTAGAAAACTCCGACACAGGAATCGATAGGCGCAATACGATTGAGGAAATCGGTCATGACGGTATCGGCGAGTGCGGATACTGACTGATAATCAGGCCATTGGCTATTCATCATGCCAATCTCGGCAATCATTACGGGACGATGATAACGGTCTATCAGTTTCTGTATGTTCTGTTCGGCCAGTTGGTTCATTTCCTGCCAGTCGAGTCCAGACCATGCGCGCATCATCGGATAGTGGCTCAGACCAATCATGTCGAATTGTCCGCCATGTTCAATCAGTTGGTCGAAGAACCAGTCGCGATACTGATAAGCATTGTCTACGTGGACGATGACATTGATGTCCGAAAAAGCCTCTTTTGCGGCCTTGTATCCCGCAGCCGTGAAGCCTGCGTAATGGTCCCATCTCTCATTCTTTAGTTTTTCGTCTTCCATCTTCTCTCCTACATTTCCGACGGGCCAGAGCATGCCATTGGGCGTCTCGTTGCCGATTTGTACCCATTCGGGCTTGACGCCTTCTTCCTTCAGCGCGTACAACACATCGAGCGTATGCTCGAAAACGGCTTCGCGTAACTGGTTGTAGTTGTAGTTTTGCCATGCCACAGGAATCGTCTGGCTATGTGGGTCGGCGAAAAAGTCCGAATAATGGAAGTCAATCATGACCCGCAGACCCTGTTTGGCCGCCCGTTTGGCCATGCGAACGACATCGTCTTTGTTGCTCCAACCGGTGGGATGGTTTACCCAAACGCGGAGACGCACGGCGTTCATACCCATCGATTGCATAATATCCAGACAATCAGCCTCTTTGCCGTCCGGGGAGTAGAATTTTACACTATCGTTTTCCATCTCACTCAGCCATCCAATATCTCCTCCCAGCGCAAAGGATCCGCGCGGCGTTTTTGGGCGATAGTAACAACTTGTCAAAAGGCAAGCCAGAAGTGTTATGTATGCAAGTTTTTTCATAATGTTTGATTTTTCTCAGAATCTTAAAAATCGTACACTTTTTTGTCAGGTAATTGTCTCGTGATCGTCAGGTTAAAGTCTCGTCTTTTCTCGTATGGCGGGAAAATAGAACAAAATCTTAACGAGAGTACATTTTTGCCTACTTAAATCCGAAGACAAAATACACGGCTCCGATGAGCAAAAGACATGCCACGAAATGGTTCCATCGAAGAGGCATGTGGAATGCAAGTGCGGAGAAAACGACAAACACGACAAGCGTTATAACCTCCTGAATTACTTTGAGTTGCATCAACGAGAAGGGTCCTCCGTTTCCTTCAAATCCGATTCGATTGGCGGGCACCTGGAGACAATACTCGAAGAAAGCAATTCCCCACGAAAGGAGGATAATAAGGATGAGTGGCGTGGCGTTGCTGAAAAAACCGATATTTTGCAGTTTGAGGTGGCCATACCAGGCGAAAGTCATAAACACATTGGCTACCAAAAGTAGTAATATGGTATAGATTCCATTCATAATTTCGGTAAATAGTCTGTTTTGATATTTGTCATAGCTCCGTAGATGTTATCTACGGCTTCCGGATTCAGTTGTCGGATTTGTTGTAATAATTCTTTGGCTTTTTCTCGCGATGTCACATGCTCAAATGGGCATAGTTTTGGCGGTTTTTGGTAGTTGCGCAATTCCGCATATCGTGTCAAATCGACTTCGTCGATGAGGTAGAGCGGCCGGATGAGCGAAAGCGGCATTTTGTCCATCGGTAAGATAGGCGGGATAGTGGCAAACGCCCCTTGGAAAATCAGGTTCATCAGGAGCGTTTGTGCCACGTCGTCTCTGTGATGGCCGAGCGCGATCTTGTTGCAACCGATCTGTTGCGCCACATCAAACAAGGCTTTGCGTCGATACCAAGCACAGAGGAAGCAAGGATTTGCAGCCTCTCCCGACCTCCCCTGAAGGGAAGGAGTTACTTTTCTCCCCTCTAAGGAAATGGCCGGTTTTTCGCCGATCTCCGTATCACGGATTATGAGCGGCACTTTGGCTTCTTGGCAGAACTGCTCCAGATAGCTCAGATCGGTGGCGTAGGCCCTTTCTTTGACCCGCACATGAACAGCGGTTACGCGGAATCGCGGCTTGTAGATTTGTGCTCTACGACCGAGCAATTCGACCAATGCGAGCGAGTCTTTTCCACCGCTAAGTCCGATGAGAATATGGTCGCTATCGGCAATCAGTCCATAGTCGGCACAAGCCTTGTGAAAACGCCGTGTGAGACGTGCTTGCAACTTGGCCAATTCTATTTGCTGCGGAGTCTTCTGTGCCATCGTTGTGAAAAGTGGGTGCAAAGGTACGAAAAAAAAAGTATTCACACAAATTGTACGGTCATTTTTATTAAAAAATGGCAAATAAATATGGCAAAAGTGAGAAAAATGAAAAAATAATGCATTTTCTTTAGAAAATATTTGGTCAATTCAAAAATTTGTAGTACTTTTGCAGGCTTTTTCGCGCGAACGCAACGTATATGTACGTGTAACGCGCAAAAAATATGGAACTTTTAGTAAAACAAATTAACAAAAATCAAACAACAAAATGCCTACAATTCAACAATTAGTTAGAAAAGGAAGAGCAGAACTGGTGGACAAGAGTAAGAGCCCGGCTCTTGACAGTTGTCCGCAACGTCGTGGCGTTTGTGTACGTGTTTACACAACGACCCCGAAGAAACCTAACTCCGCGATGCGTAAGGTGGCCCGTGTGCGCCTGACGAACGCTAAGGAAGTTAACGCTTACATCCCGGGAGAGGGACACAACTTGCAAGAGCACAGTATCGTAATGGTACGTGGTGGTCGTGTAAAAGACCTGCCAGGTGTTCGTTATCACATCGTACGTGGTACATTGGATACCGCCGGTGTGGCTAACCGCTTGCAACGCCGTTCGAAATACGGAGCAAAGCGTCCGAAGAAAAAGTAATCGATAGTCGAAAGTAGAAAGTCGACAGTCGAAAGACAAAAAAAAGTTCAAGCTCTGAATTTAATTAACTAAATGTTCCCATAGAGGGACGATTAACATGGGTTGAGGGTTGAGTAAGCGGTCACGAGCCGGAGTGAATCCGGAGGCAAAGAGGCCTTGACTGCTGAAGCGATCGACAGCCAAACAAAAACAAATTGAAACAATGAGAAAAGCAAAACCGCAAAAACGAGTTATCCTTCCGGATCCAGTATTCGGTGAAGTGATGGTGGCAAAATTTGTGAACCACCTTATGCTCGATGGTAAGAAGAATACCGCTTACGGCGTATTCTATGGTGCTCTGGATGTAGTTGGCCAGAAGATGAATGATGCAGAGAAATCTGCTCTGGATATCTGGAAACAAGCTCTGGATAACATCACTCCTCTGGTAGAGGTTAAATCGAAACGTATCGGTGGTGCAACCTTCCAGGTTCCGACCGAGATTCGTGCAGACCGCAAAGAGAGTATTGCAATGAAGAACATGATCAACTTCGCTCGCAAGCGTGGCGGTCACTCGATGGCAGAGAAACTTGCTGCCGAGATCATGGATGCCTTCAACAACCAAGGTGGTGCATTCAAGCGTAAAGAGGATATGCACCGTATGGCCGAGGCTAACCGTGCATTCGCACACTTCCGCTTCTAATTGAGCAGTCGTAAGACAAAAGGTACAAAAAAAGATTGGAAATAAGAAAAAAATGGCAAAACACGATTTAAAATTAAACCGTAATATCGGCATCATGGCTCACATCGATGCCGGTAAGACAACCACCTCGGAGCGTATCCTATACTACACCGGTTTGACTCATAAGATTGGTGAGGTGCACGATGGTGCAGCTACGATGGACTGGATGGTTCAGGAGCAAGAACGTGGTATCACTATCACTTCTGCTGCTACAACCACCTATTGGAACTATGCGGGAAATAAGTACAAGATCAACCTGATCGACACTCCGGGGCACGTGGATTTCACGGTAGAAGTGGAGCGTTCGCTGCGTATCTTGGATGGCGCTGTGATGGCGCTTTGTTCGGTGGGCGGTGTGCAGCCACAGTCTGAAACCGTATGGCGTCAGGCAGATAAGTACAACGTGCCACGTCTGTGCTACGTGAACAAGATGGACCGTTCGGGTGCCAACTTCTATGACGTAGTTCGCCAGATAAAAGAGGTGTTGGGCGCAACTCCGTGTCCGATTCAAATACCTATCGGTGCAGAAGAGTCATTCAAAGGTGTGGTTGACCTCGTGAAGATGAAAGCAATTCTCTGGCACGACGAGACCATGGGTGCTGAGTATAGCGAGGAAGAGATTCCTGCTAACCTCGTGGCTGAGGCAGAAGAGTGGCGTGACAAGATGCTGGAGACAGTGTCTGAGTTTGATGACACTTTGATGGAGAAATATTTTGACGATCCAAGCACTATCACTGAGGATGAGATTCGCGTGGCTATCCGCAAGGGTACGTTGGCGATGAAGATTTTCCCTGTGATCTGCGGTAGCTCGTTCAAGAACAAAGGTGTGCAGACTATGCTTGATGCTGTTTGCGCTTACCTGCCTTCTCCACTTGACACCGAGGTGATCAACGGTACTAATCCTAACACCGAGAAAGCAGAGGAGCGTCATCCGGACGATGCCGATCCATTGTGCGCACTCGCATTTAAGATTGCAACTGATCCATATGTGGGTCGTCTGTGCTACTTCCGTGTGTATTCGGGTCACCTGGATGCCGGTTCGTACGTTTATAACCCGCGTTCGGGCAAGAAAGAGCGTATCAGCCGTATTTTCCAGATGCACTCTAATCACCAGAATCCTGTAGAGACCATCCTGGCCGGTGATATCGGTGCGGGCGTTGGTTTCAAGGATATCCGCACAGGTGATACACTCTGCGACGAGAACAAGCCAATCGTACTCGAGTCGATCGAGTTCCCGGCACCGGTGATCGGTATCTCTGTTGAGCCGAAGAGCCAGGCTGACCTCGACAAACTGGGCGTGGGTTTGGCTAAGTTGGCCGAAGAGGATCCGACCTTCACCGTTAAGACTGACGAGCAAACGGGTCAGACCGTTATCTCGGGTATGGGTGAGTTGCACTTGGAAATCATTATCGACCGTCTGAAACGTGAGTTCAAGGTTGAGTGTAACCAAGGTCGTCCTCAAGTGGCTTACCGCGAGGCTATCAGCGCTCCGGTTGAGTTGCGTGAGGTTTACAAGAAGCAATCGGGTGGTCGTGGTAAGTTCGCCGACATCATCGTTCGCGTTGAGCCGGCCGACGCAGACTTCCCAGGTGGCTTGCAGTTTGAGGATATCGTTAAGGGCGGTAACGTACCTAAGGAATATATCCCGTCTGTACAGAAGGGCTTTGAGATGGCAATGAAGAACGGTGTGCTGGCCGGTTATCCGTTGGATAGCTTGAAGGTAACCCTGATTGACGGTAGCTTCCACCCAGTGGATTCTGACCAGTTGAGCTTCGAGATTGCTGCTCAAATGGCCTTCAAAGAGGCATCTGCAAAGGCAAAACCTGTTCTGATGGAGCCTATCATGAAGATCGAAGTCGTTACTCCGGAGGAGTCGATGGGTGATGTGATCGGCGACTTGAACAAACGTCGTGGCCAAGTGGAGGGTATGGATACCAGCCGCACGGGTGCACGTATTGTCAAAGCTAAAGTGCCATTGGCAGAGATGTTCGGCTATGTAACCGCTCTGCGTACCATTACTTCCGGTCGTGCTACCAGCAGCATGGAGTTCTCGCACTACGAGGCAGTTAGCAGCAGTATTGCGAAAGCCGTGTTGACCGAGGTGGGCGGTCGCGTTGACCTGGTATAAACGAGATAAAAAGGACGGCGCGTGCGAGCGCGTACGCGTACGTTCCTAATATATAATATACGTACGTAAGTACACAAATTAACCCTGTGGGGCGTGGGTCATCTAAGCAAATGACTCTTTAGGTTATCTGCGCTCTGCGAAATACTAACAACAAAATAATTATTATTTATTATGAGTCAAAAAATTCGTATCAAACTGAAGTCTTTCGACCACAACTTGGTTGACAAGTCTGCAGAGAAGATCGTGAAGACAGTAAAGGCCACCGGTGCCATCGTCAGCGGTCCAATTCCACTGCCAACGCACAAGCGCATCTTTACCGTAAACCGCTCGACCTTCGTTAACAAGAAAAGCCGTGAGCAATTCGAGTTGGCAAGTTACAAGCGTCTGATCGACATCTATGAGAGCAACAACAAAACAGTTGAAGCACTGATGAAGCTGGAACTTGCTTCGGGTGTGGAAGTAGAGATTAAAGTTTGATGAACATTCGGCCGTTTCCCTCGGTTAGCGCCGCAGAAGTAATCGCTCGAGTAGCGGTGAAGAGTAGGAAACCCCGAGGGCGAGAGCGGAGAAAAATTAATTATTAACAATCTAAACAATCTAAGCAACAATGCCAGGATTATTAGGAAAAAAGATCGGAATGACTTCCGTATTCGGTGCCGACGGCAAAAACATCCCGTGCACCGTTATTGAGGCTGGTCCGTGCGTTGTAACACAGTTGAAGACCGTCGAGAAAGACGGATATAAAGCTGCTCAGGTAGGCTTCATGCACAAGAGCGAGAAGCACACCAACAAAGCCGAAGCCGGTCACTTCAAGGCCGCAGGCGTAGAGCCTATGCGCCATTTAGCAGAGTTTGAGTATGACGAAGACGTTACTCTTGGACAGACTATCACAGCAGCTGACCTCTTTGAGGAAGGTATGTATGTAGATGTCATTGGGACCAGCAAGGGTAAAGGTTTTCAGGGTGTCGTTAAGCGCCACGGTTTTGGTGGTGTAGGCCAGAGCACTCACGGTCAGGACGACCGTCTGCGCGCTCCGGGTTCGGTAGGTGCTTGCGCCTATCCATCGCGTATCTTCCCGGGAACACGCATGGCCGGACACATGGGAACTGACCGCGTAACGGTTCAGAACCTCGTCGTACTGAAAGTAATCCCTGAGTACAACCTGATTATGGTAAAAGGTAGTGTACCAGGAGCAAAAAATTCAATCGTCATTATCAACAAGTAAGTAGTTATGGAACTTAGTATTCTGAACATGGCCGGCAAAGAGACCGGCAAGAAGATTGCTCTGAATGACGCTATCTTCGCAATCGAGCCTAACGACCACGCTATCTACTTGGACGTTAAGCAATTTTTGGCCGCACAGCGCCAAGGTACTGCAAAAGCAAAACAGCGTTCTGAGAACGCACACTCGACTCGCAAACTCGGTCGCCAGAAAGGTGGCGGTGGCGCACGTCCGGGTGATTTGAAATCGCCGGTTCGCGTAGGTGGTGGTACGATTTTCGGCCCCGTTCCTCGTGACTATGATTTCAAGTTGAACCGCAAGGTTAAACAGTTAGCTCGCAAGTCCGCTTTGTCGCTCCGTGCAAAACAAAACGAACTGCTCGTATTGGACGCTCTCACATTTGACGCTCCGAAGACCAAAGCTATGGTAGAGGTTCTCGACAACCTGAAAGTAGCAGGTAAGAAAGTGTTGTTCGTAGTAGATGACGCGAACCTGAATGCTCGCAAGTCGGCTGCCAACATCCAACGCGTTAACGTGGTGAATGCCAACGAGTTGAATACCTACACAATCATGAACTCGAACGTAGTTGTTCTGACTGAGAAATCTGCAGCAGCTATCGAGGCAACTTTAAAAGCATAAGGAGGTAGAATTATGGCAATTATTATTAAACCCATCGTCACTGAGAAGATGACCGCCGCCGGCGAGAAGATGAACCGTTACGGTTTTGTAGTATCTCGCAATGCCAACAAAGTTGAGATCAAGAAAGCGGTAGAAGAAATGTATAATGTTCAGGTAGCTGACGTGAATACGCTTATCCGTGCTCCGAAAACCAAACAACGCTGGACCAAGAGCGGTCTGTTGCGTGGTGCACAGCAAGCGTACAAGAAAGCCATCGTCACCCTGAAAGAAGGTGAAACAATCGATTTTTATAGCAATATCTAAAAATGGCTGTACGTAAATTAAAGCCCGTAACACCAGGGCAGAGACACAAAGTTATAGGCGCGTTCGAGACAATTACCGCGAGCGCACCTGAGAAATCACTTGTGTTTGGTAAGACCAAAACCGGTGGACGTAACAATGTCGGTAAAATGACTATGCGTTATATCGGTGGTGGCCACAAACAGAAGTATCGCGTAATTGACTTCAAGCGCAATAAAGATGGTGTTCCCGCAACGGTAAAAACTATTGAGTACGATCCGAACCGTAGTGCTCGTATCGCTCTGTTGTTCTACGCTGACGGAGAGAAGCGCTATATCCTTGCACCGAATGGACTGCAAGTAGGTCAGACTGTAATGTCGGGAGAGAATGCTGCTCCTGAGGTAGGCAATGCACTGCCTATGACAGTGATTCCTTTGGGAACGCTGATTCACAACATCGAGCTTCGTCCGGGCCAAGGTGCCGCTATGGTACGTTCGGCAGGTACGTTCGCTCAGTTGTCGAGCCGTGAGGACAAGTATGCAATCATCAAATTGCCTTCTGGCGAACTCCGCAAGGTGCTCGCAACCTGCAAGGCAACAGTTGGTGTTGTAGGTAACTCCGATCACGCTCTTGAGAAATCCGGTAAAGCAGGTCGTAGCCGCTGGCTCGGTCGTCGTCCTCGCAACCGTGGCGTTGTAATGAACCCAGTAGATCACCCAATGGGTGGTGGTGAAGGTCGTCAATCCGGTGGCCATCCACGTAGCCGTAAGGGCTTGCTCGCAAAGGGTTACAAGACTCGTCATCCGAAGAATCAGAGCAACCAGTACATTATAGAAAGACGTAAAAAATAACCTATAAAGTAAAGTAAGATTATGAGTCGTTCACTGAAAAAAGGACCGTTTATCAACGTTAAGTTGGAAAACAAGGTACTGGCTATGAATGAGGCTAACAAGAAAGAAGTTGTTAAGACCTGGAGCCGTGCTTCGATGATTTCCCCTGACTTTGTAGGTCACACAATCGCAGTTCACAATGGAAACAAGTTCATTCCTGTTTATGTAACGGAGAACATGGTAGGTCACAAGCTGGGCGAGTTCGCTCCGACACGTACCTTCCGCGGTCACTCGGGCAATAACAAGAAGTAATCCATTGCAATCAAATTAACATTTAAAAACTCAAGATTAAAATGGGTGCAAGAAAACATAATAGCGCTGAGGCAATGAAAGCAGCTCGCAAGGAGTTGTATTTTGCCAAAGCAAACGGAATTCCTACCAGCCCGCGTAAGATGCGTCTCGTAGCAGACATGGTTCGCGGCATGGAAGTGAATCGTGCCCTCGGTGCGCTGCATTTCTCTACTCGTGAGGCAAGTCGCGCACTCGAGAAGCTCCTGAAATCTGCTATTGCCAACTGGGAGACCAAGACGGGCAAGAAGGCAGAGGAGGAAACTCTCTATGTAACGAAAATCATGGTTGACGGCGGTATGTCGATCAAGCGTATGCTTCCCGCTCCTCAGGGTCGTGCTTATCGTATCCGCAAACGTAGCAACCACGTTACAATATTTGTAGATACTAAAAATACTAACGCTGAAAAGTAATCAATTATGGGACAGAAAATTAATCCTATAGCTAACCGTCTGGGCATTGTCCGCGGTTGGGACTCCAACTGGTTTGGAGGCAAGAATTACGGAGATACGCTGCTTGAGGATAGCAAGATTCGCGAGTACCTCAACGCTCGTCTCGCAGAGGCTAGTATTTCCCGTATCGTTATCGAAAGAACTCTGAAACTTGTGACTGTTACTATCTGCACCGCTCGCCCCGGTTATATCATCGGAAAAGGTGGAGAAGAGGTTGACAAATTGAAGAAGGAACTCCAAAAGATCACCAAGCAAGACGTACAGATCAACATCTACGAGGTTAAACGTCCGGAGTTGGACGCTACCATCGTAGCTAACAAGATCGCTCGTCAGTTGGAAGGCAAGATCGCTTATCGTCGTGCTGTAAAGATGGCTATCCAATCGACTATGCGCATGGGCGCTGAGGGTATCAAGATTCAGGTATCCGGTCGTTTGAATGGTGCTGAGATGGCTCGTAAGGAGATGTACAAAGAGGGTCGTACCCCGCTGCATACGCTCCGCGCTGACATCGACTACTGCCACGTAGGCGCTATCACCAAAGTGGGTGTGATCGGCGTAAAGGTATGGATCTGCCGTGGAGAAGTGTATGGTAAGAAGGACTTGGCTCCGAACTTCTCGCAGAAGCAGGAAGGTGGTCGTCCCGGCATGGATCGCCGTGACAACCGTGGAGACCGCAAGGGCTTCCGCCGCAACAAAAAACAATAATGTTTAACCGATTTGTAGATTAGAACTATGTTACAACCTAAGAAAACTAAATTCCGCCGTTGCCAAAAGGGCCGCATCAAGGGCTTCGCTCACCGCGGTCAGGAACTGGCATTCGGTTCGTTCGGTATCAAGAGTCTTGGTACTGTATGGTTGACCGGTCGTCAAATCGAGGCAGCCCGTATCGCAGTAACCCGTTACATGCAACGTCAAGGTCAGGTATGGATCCGCGTATTCCCGGACAAACCTATCACCAAGAAACCGTTGGATGTCCGTATGGGTAAAGGTAAAGGTGCTCCCGAAGGATTCGTTGTTCCATTGGAGCCCGGTCGTATCATCTTCGAGGTAGAAGGCGTAAGCTACGAGGTAGCTAAAGAGGCACTCCGTCTCGCTGCGCAGAAACTGCCCGTGACCACTAAATTTGTCGTAAGACGTGATTACGACGCAACACAAAATGCTTAATTAGGATTATGAAAACAGCTGAAATCAAAGAGTTAACCACTGCTGAGATCCAGGAGCGCCTGGCAGCAGAGAAAGAGGCTCTCAACCGCCTCAAGTTAAATCACAGCATTTCTCCGCTCGATAATCCGTTGCAAATTAAGGCTGCGCGTCGTAATATCGCTCGCCTTGCAACTGAATTACGTGCAAGAGAAATTAACAAGTAAAAAACGACAATTGAAATGGAAAGAAATCTTAGAAAAGAGCGCGTGGGCGTAGTTGTTTCCAACAAGATGGAGAAGACCATTGTGGTCGCTGTTCGTTGGAAAGAGAAACACCCCATCTATGGCAAGTTTGTCAATAAAACTCGCAAGTTCCATGTTCATGACGAGAAGAACGAGGCAGGTATCGGCGATACCGTTCGCATCATG
>JAEEGH010010814.1_pt1 | contig 20836 bp, 16 predicted proteins | sample 9134181 | NCBI WGS metagenome assembly JAEEGH01 (sample SAMN16246544, study PRJNA631951) | gut metagenome | biome: gut microbiome; feature: rumen; material: DP-attached | host: Bos | place: Iran: Karaj | collected 2018-10
CTACTGCAAGGACTGGTATATCCAGCAGGTGTCGTATTGCGACAAGCCTACGAACCTGTGGGAGTTCTATGCGTGGAGGAAAAGCGACCTTGAAGGCGGCTCTCACTTCTATGGGAAGTATGAGAAGATGACGGACGCCGACCGCATGGCTATCCTTGCCGGCATGAAGCGCGAGCGTGAGAAGTTCGACAAGCGTCTGCAGGCTTACCTGAAACGCTATGGCACAAGCAAGATACACACTTGGACATACTGGGCTGACGCATAAAGAAGGAGGAGTTTCACCATGACAGACCTATCGACTATCAGTGTGCCTCGCATGGAGGCGCTTGCTATCCTGGACCAGGTACGCCCTATGTTGGTGCAACGCCTTGTAGATGGCGTGAGCCGTAAAGAAGCCAACGCTATTGTAGCAGGGCAGCTGCGCAAACAGGAGAATATCCTATCACCATACGCCAAAGAGGTGGTTGCCGCGCTTGTTGTGACGGACGAAGAGATTGATTTCCGCCGCACATTCGGCAACGACTTTGCCGACGCATGGGCAAAGATGCAAATTGAAAAGAAAAAGTAATATCAAAAGTTATCATTATGGCAAAGACTATTGAGTACAAGAACATGTATGTCTCTGTGACTCCGTATGAGTATGAGGGACAGAAATTTGACACGCTTAGCGTGACAGTGAAATACCTGAGGGGTAAGGGCTTCTATGTGTACTACCATGCGGGCTGGGAGAACGAGTTCGGCTGGGGTTGCATTATGATGGGCGGCAGTTCGCCGCTGTCGAGCACACAGTGGGTGCTGGTGAAGGAGGCACCACGCAACAGCGCGAAGGAGATAGAGAAGATGGCTGCCTCGCTGGAACAGGCAAAGGACGCCATCTCCTATCTGTTCGACAGAAGAGAGTGGGAAAAGCTAAATACAGCGTTGAAGAACATCGCACAGTTTGGCTACTCCGATAAATACAAGCAGCAGATGGCGGACTATAAGGCGCAATGCCATGCGCACAAGGATGCTGCAGCAAAGCCAGAGCTGTCTCCTATGATGCGGCAGTTCAACGACCTGAAGAGCAAGCACCCCGACGCGCTGCTGCTGTTCCGCTGCGGCGACTTCTACGAGACGTATTGCGAGGACGCGGTGACGGCGGCGAAGATACTGGGTATTACCCTGACCCACCGCAACAACGGCTACAACAAGGGCGACGAGATGGCGGGATTTCCCCATCACGCCCTCGACACCTACCTGCCGAAGCTCATCCGGGCCGGTAAGCGCGTGGCCATCTGCGACCAGCTCGAAGACCCGAAGCTGACGAAGAAGCTCGTCAAGCGCGGCATCACGGAGCTGGTGACACCGGGCGTGGCTCTCAGCGACAATGTGCTGAACTACAAGGAAAATAATTTCCTCTGCGCCGTTCATTTCGGCAAGGCCGCCTGCGGCGTCTCGTTCCTCGACATCTCGACGGGCGAGTTCCTGACGGGCGAGGGCACCTACGACTATGTGGAGAAGCTGCTCGGCAACCTGCAGCCGAAGGAGGTGCTCCTGGACCGCCAGCGCAAGAAGGACTTCGAGCAGCAATTCGGCACGAAGCTCTTCACGTTTGAACTCGACGACTGGGTGTTCACGGAGCAGAGTGCCATGCAGAAGCTGCTGAAGCACTTCCGCGTGAAGTCGATGAAGGGCTTCGGCGTTGACCATCTGAAAAACGGTATGATTGCCGCAGGGGCCATCCTGCAGTACCTCGAGCTGACTCAGCACACGCAGATAGCCCATATCACATCGCTGCAGCGCATTGAGGAGGAGAAATACGTCCGGCTCGACAAGTTCACCATCCGCTCCTTAGAGCTGATTCAGCCCATGCAGGAAGACGGCAAGTCGCTGCTCGACGTGGTCGACAAGACGGTCTCGCCGATGGGCGGCCGCTTGCTGCGCCGCTGGCTCGTCTTCCCGCTGAAAGACGAGCGGCCCATCAACGAGCGACTGGACATTGTGGAGTACTACTACCGCGAGCCGGAGTTCCGCCAGTGCATCGACGAGCAGCTGCACCGCGTTGGCGACTTGGAGCGTATCATCTCGAAGGTGGCTGTGGGGCGCGTTTCTCCGCGCGAAGTCGTCCAGCTGAAGACGGCCCTGCAGGCCATCCACCCCATCAAGACGGCGTGCCTCTACGCCCAGAACGACGCCCTGAAGCGCGTCGGCGAGCGGCTGAACCTCTGCGAATCGCTCCGCGACCGTATTGAGCGTGAGGTGCAGCCCGACCCGCCACAGCTGGTGCAGAAGGGCGGCGTCATCCGCGACGGTGTGAACCAGGAGCTCGACGAGCTGCGCCACATTGCCTATAGCGGCAAGGACTACCTGCTGCAGATTCAGCAGCGCGAGGCCGAGCTGACGGGCATACAGAGCCTGAAGATAGGCTACAACAACGTCTTCGGCTACTACCTCGAGGTACGTAATACGTATAAGGACCTGGTGCCGCAGGAGTGGGTGCGCAAGCAGACGCTGGCGCAGGCCGAGCGCTACATCACGCAGGAGCTGAAGGAGTACGAGGAGAAGATTCTCGGTGCTGAGGACAAGATTCTGTCGCTCGAAACCAAGCTGTTCAACGAGTTGGTGCTGGCCATGCAGGAGTTTATTCCGCAGATACAAATCAACGCCAACCTGCTGGCCCACCTCGACTGTCTGCTCTCGTTCGCCAAGACCGCCGAGGAGAACCGCTACATCCGCCCCGTCATTGACAGCGGCACGGTGCTCGACATCCGCCAGGGCCGCCACCCAGTCATTGAACAGGAGCTGCCCATAGGCGAGCCGTATATTCCCAACGACATCCTCTTGGATAACGAGCGCCAGCAGATTATCATCATCACCGGCCCCAACATGGCCGGTAAGTCGGCGCTGCTGCGCCAGACGGCCCTCATTGTGCTGTTGGCCCAGGTGGGCTGCTTCGTGCCCGCAGAGGCCGCGAAAATAGGCTTGGTGGACAAAATCTTCACCCGTGTGGGCGCCTCGGACAATATCTCGCTCGGCGAATCGACGTTTATGGTCGAGATGACTGAGGCCTCGAACATCCTCAACAACGTCAGCAGCCGCTCGTTGGTGCTCTTCGACGAGCTGGGCCGCGGTACGTCGACCTACGACGGCATCTCGATAGCCTGGGCCATCGTTGAATACCTGCACGAGAACACGAAGGCCGGCCGGCCGCGCACGCTCTTTGCTACCCACTACCACGAGCTGAACGAGATGGAGAAAAATTTTTCCCGCATTAAGAACTACAACGTCTCGGTGAAGGAGGTCGACGGCAAGGTCATCTTCCTGCGCAAGCTCGAGAAGGGCGGCTCGGAGCACAGCTTCGGTATCCATGTGGCCGAGATTGCGGGAATGCCCCGCTCAATCGTGAAGCGCGCCAACGTCATCCTGAAGCAGTTGGAGAACGACAACGCCCAAGTGGGCACCGTCGGCAAGCCAACTGCCGAGATTGCTAATAGTCGCGAGGGCATGCAGCTCTCGTTCTTCCAGCTCGACGATCCTGTGCTCTGTCAGGTGCGCGACGAAATCCTTGGCCTCGATGTGAACAACCTGACGCCACTCGAAGCACTTAACAAGCTCAACGACATTAAAAAAATCGTCTCCGGAAAGTGAGACGATTTCTTTTTTACTCTTTTACCTTTTTACTTTTTTACCTTTTTACCTTTTTACTTTTCACCATGCACCAAACGCCGACGATAATGAACGGGATAGAGAGAATCTGTCCCATGTCGATGGGCAGCGAGGCCTCGAAGGCTTCCTGAACCTCCTTGGTGTACTCGATGAGGAAGCGGAAGGTGAAGATATAGGTGAGGCAGAAGCCGAAGTACCAGCCGGTGCCAATCTTCTCGGGCCACTTCTTGTGTAAGGCCCACATGATAAAGAAGAGGATGGCGTAGGCGATGGCTTCGTAGAGCTGGCCGGGATGGCGGGGCAGCTGGTCGACGCGCTCGAAGATGAAAGCCCAGGGCACGTCGGTGGCCTTGCCGATGATTTCGCTGTTCATGAGGTTGCCCAGACGGATGAAGCAGGCGGTGGTGCCGGTGGCGATGGCGATGTTGTCGAGCACCGTCCACATCTTAATCTTCGTATGGCGGCAGTAGAGCCACAGCGCCAGAATGAGTCCGGCGGTGCCGCCATGCGAGGCCAGTCCGGCATAGCCCGTCATCTTCCAGCCACCGTCTGGCAGGAAGTGGATGGGCAGCAGCATCTCGACAAAGCCCTTGAACGACGTCAGGAAGTAGTCGGGCTGGTAGAAGATGCAGTGGCCGAGTCGGGCGCCGATGAGAATGCCGAGGAAGCAATAGAAGAAGAGCGGGTCGAACAGCTCGTCCTTAATCTTCTGCTCCTTGTAGAGCCGTTTCACGACGAAGTAGGCTATGGCCAGGCCGATGAGCCAGCACAGGGAGTACCAGCGGAACGAGTACGAGCCGATGCTGAAGGCCTCGAGGTCTGGATTCCAGACGATATAATTCAGAAGATTCATCATAGTTTACACGTTAAAGCGGAAGTGCATGATGTCGCCGTCCTGCACGACGTAGTCCTTGCCCTCGACGGCCAGCTTGCCCGCCTCGCGGACAGCGGCTTCGGAGCCGTACTGGATGTAGTCGGCATACTTGATGACCTCGGCCCGGATGAAGCCTTTCTCGAAGTCGGTGTGGATGACGCCGGCACACTGAGGGGCCTTCCAGCCCTTCTTGTAAGTCCACGCCTTCACCTCCATCTCGCCGGCGGTGATGAACGTCTCGAGGTTCAGCAGGGCGTAGGCCTTCTTGATGAGGCGGTTCACGCCGCTCTCCTCCAAGCCCAGCTCCTCAAGGAACATTTGCTTGTCCTCATACGACTCCAGTTCGGCAATGTCCTCCTCCGTCTTGGCGGCGATGACCATCATCTCGGCACCCTCTTCCTGGGCCAGCTCCCCTACCCTATGGGTAAAGTCGTTGCCGTCCTTGGCATCCTGTTCGCCGACGTTGCAGACATAGAGCACGGGCTTCGACGTCAGCAGGAACAGCTGGCGGGCGCAGTCCTGCTCGTCTTTCGACTCAAACTCCACCACGCGGGCGTTCTTGCCTTGGTCGAGTGCCTCCTTGTAAGCGTGCAGCACGGCGACTTCCACCTTAGCATCCTTGTTGCCTGCGGCAGCGGCCTTCTCGGTCTTGGCCAGTCGGCTCTCGATGGTCTCAAGGTCCTTCAGCTGCAGCTCGGTGTCGATAATCTCCTTGTCGCGGATGGGGTCGATAGTGCCGTCGACGTGGGTGATGTTCTCGTCCTCGAAGCAGCGTAGTACGTGGATGATGGCGTCCGTCTCGCGGATGTTTCCGAGGAACTTGTTGCCCAAGCCCTCACCCTTCGACGCGCCTTTCACCAGACCTGCTATATCGACTATCTCGCACGTTGCTGGAACGATGCGGCCAGGATGAACCAGCTCGGCCAACTTCGTGAGCCGTTCGTCGGGCACGGTAATGACGCCCACGTTCGGCTCGATTGTACAAAACGGAAAGTTTGCTGCCTGTGCCTTCGCACTCGACAAGCAGTTGAACAATGTGGACTTGCCGACGTTCGGCAGTCCCACAATACCACATTTTAATGCCATTATTCTTTTATAAACGTTTATTTCGGGTGCAAAGGTAGTGCAAACCAAGCGAAACACCAAAGAAAAAGCCCTTTTTCTTCTTAAAAAGTACAGCTGGGCAAACTAAAAGTTTACTCCGGGTAAACTATCCCCTTTACCCGGAGCAAACTCTGAGTATATCAAAGTGGAGCGCGATGTCGCACCCCACATGATTAATCCTAAATTCTTATGCCAGCATCTCGAAGTTTCTTTACTAGTTCAATAATAGCTTTTTTGTTCGTATCAATACCAGCGGTGTTTGTTGCGATACTGGCTTTGTTTCCAGCGATATCAGCGGTGTTCTTTTCGATATTGGCTGTGTTTTGCTCAATGATGGTCTGTAGGGCATTAATTAATGCCAGTATTTCGGCTTTGCTTTCTTCAATTTCTTTATCCGTATATGCCATCAATAAATTTTTATTCGCCTCCATGCTATCATGCATATCTTTCATACCGCTCTGCAGGTTTTCGATTTGTATTTGCGAGGAAGCGACAGAATTATTCAAGGCCGCGATACTTGTCTGTGATTCTTTGATAGATGCATTCAAGGCATCGATTTGTTTCTGCGAGGATAAGATATCAGCCTGAAGTTCAGCTTTTGCAGCAGCAACAGACTTTTGCGTGTTAGCTACATCTGCCTGCACAGCTACTATCGAAGCTTGCAAGGCCTTCATCTGATTCATCAGTTCGATGATGTTTGTACCACCTTCTGTTGTAAGGTTTCCCTCTACGAATTCGAGCTTCGTGAGGTCGTTGGGGCCGATAATGATTTTGGTTTCGTCAGCCAATGTGAGCACCATATTATAGGTATTGCCTTGTGCAAAGGCACCTAAAGTAATAAACAATGTGGCGATGAGTGCCAGGAAATGTCTCTTATTCATAGTTGTGGTTGTTTTATTATTCTTTGTTGATGATTTTCTTGATAATCTCAGTAATGTCAAGGGCGTCGATCTTGCCGTCGCCGTTGAAGTCGGCTCCCCAGGGCTCGAAATCGGTAGGAGTCTTGCCGACGATGTGGTTGGCCACTGGGCTGATGTCATTGCCATCAATTTCTTCGTCGCCGTTAGCGTCGCCGCGAGTTGGTGCACTCTTGATTACAATGTCTTCTACTTGTGCCACAGTTACATTCTCTGGAGTGGAAGAGGTTGCGGTAGTGATGTGCAGTTGATTGCCAGAGTAAGTGATGACGGGTTTCTCTGCGAGTTTGATAACCATCGGCTTTCCGCTCACTATAAGCTTTATCGTCCTCTTGTCATCGGCACGCACGGAAACCGTTGCCACCGCAAAGACAACCAGAAGCAGAATGCGCCACAAATGACGGTCTTTTTGCATGAAATGGTACTTCATAGGCAGTTTGGTTTTTTGGATTCAACAGTTGTTATTTCAATTTTCTGCTGCAAAGATAGTAAATAATATTGAATTGGATAGCTTTTCTTGCAGTTTTTTTCCTTTTCAATAGCCAAAGTCCTCGCCGACGAGGACGACGGTGTGGCGGCCACGCGGCGAATTGCGCAGGAAGTGGACGTAGTTGCAGATGCTCTCGGGCGAGTTGCAGTTGTGGCAGACGCCGTCGGTCTGACAGGGCGTCTTGATGTCGAAGCGGGCGGCATTGATGGGCGAAGCCGTGCTGCGGGCACGCTGCAGGGCGGCCTCGACGGTCTGAGCCACCTTGTTCAGACCGATGACGAAGATGACCTTTTTTGGGCCCCACGTGATGGCAGCCACGCGGTTGCCGTTGCCGTCGATGTTCACGATGACGCCGTCCTCCGAGATGGCGTTGGCACTCGACAGGTAGACGTCGGCCGTGAAGGCCCGCTCGTAGATTTTCACCACCTCCTCGCGGTCGGTCACGAGGTCGCGGTCGAGCACCTCCAGCGTTCCACGCTCCCTCAGAGCCTGAGGTATGCCCATGTCGCGGATGGTCATCGAGCCGCCCCAGGTCACGCTGTAGCCGTCGGCTATCAGTTCCGATACTCTATTTACTGCCTCTGCCGCCGTCGGGCAGTAGAAGGCTTCCATATTGCGGCGCTTCAGGCTCTTGATCATCCGCTCTGCCAGCCGCAGGTTACGTAGTTCTTTTGGTGTCATATCCGTCATGGTTAATTTACAGGACAAAGCGGTTCTCAATGACCGTCCAGTCGATGATTTGCCAGAGGGCGGCGAGGTGGTCGGGACGGCGGTTCTGGTAGTCCAGATAGTAGGCGTGCTCCCAGACGTCGAAGGTCAGCAGGGGCTTCAAGTCCTTCTGCACGGGATTGGCGGCATTCGTTTCCTGCGTGACAACGAGCTTGCCAGCATTGTCTGCCGACAGCCACACCCAGCCGGAGCCAAAGAGCGTGGCCCCCTTCTTCTGGAACTCGTCCTTGAAAGCCTCGAACGAGCCAAAGTCGCGGACGATGGTCTCGGCGAGCTTGCCGACGGGTTGATTGTCGGTCTTAGGTGCACAGAACTGGCTGAAGTAAAGGTTATGGTTCAGAATCTGCCCTGCATTGTTCAGCACGCCGCCACTGGCCTGCCTGACAATCTCCTCCAGCGGCAGTCCTGCCAACGGGCTGTCTGCCAAAAGGGCATTGAGGTTATTCACGTAGCCGGCGAGATGCTTCCCGTGGTGGAAGGCGATGGTCTCGCGGCTGATAACTGGCTCTAAGGCCTCCGGCGCGTAAGGGAGCGCCATTAGTTCAAACTTCTCCATAATTAGTTATTGGTTATTTAGCACTGAACATTGAATTGGTTTTATACCACCTTGAAATGGCGGAGGGCATTCAGGATGCCGTCGTCGTCGACGGTGGTAGTGACGTAGTCGGCCTGGCGCTTGAGGCCGTCGATGGCGTTGCCCATGGCAATACCTATGCCGGCCTGTAGAATCATCGAGGTGTCGTTGCCGCCGTCGCCGAAAGCGATGGTGCGGTCGGGGTTGAAGCCCTCGTGGCGGGCCATGGCGAGGATGCCCTTACCCTTGTCGGCACCGTTGGCGGTGATGTCGGTGAACTCAGGGTGCCAGCGACCTGAGACGCACTGCGGCAGTCGCGCCATCAGCTGCGGCTCGTAGTCGGCGGTGAAGAAGGGCGTAAGTTGCAGGATGTCCTGCTGGAGCACAACATCGAGCGGCGAAGCCTTGTCGAGGTTCTTCACGGCCAGCATCTGGCGGAAGATGCGGTCGACGTCGCCCGTGGGGTCGAGAACGGCCACGTCGCTGCGCCCCACGACGATGAGGCTGTAGCCCTTATCCCGTGCATCGTCGACACACGTCATCACGTCGGCCTTGGCGATGGGCTGGCAGCAGACCATCTCGTTGCCCACATAGCAGAGGGCGCCGTTGGTGGTGATGTAGCCGTCGATGAGATGCCCGATGGCGCTGAGGTTGGTGATGATAATCGGCGGCCGGCCTGTGGCGATGTAGACGCGCGAGCCGTTGGCCTTGGCCTGTGTCAGGGCGAAGATAGTGGACGGTGGAATCTCGTGGGTCTTGAAGCTGACCAGCGTACCGTCGATATCGAAAAACAGTGCGTATCTTTGATTCATGATTGCGATAAGCTCGTGTTGATACAAACCAGGTGCAAAGTTAGTGGAAAAAGCGGAAACGGCCAAACATTCGCCATAGAAATCGTATCGGGACAGCCGAAGGCCTCCTGCCAGACACTACGGCTGCTGGGAATAGGCAGCGAACCCAACGGCCAACTAACCGGCAGTTGTCCTGACTTCGGCGCTGCGTCACCCTTTTCACGTGCGCGCCTGTTATTCTAATATGTTATCACCCTTGCCACTCTTCTTGAGTATCTCATTGATGTCGAATAGCGGTTCAATCTGCCGATGCTTGTCTGTCAGGAACAACGTCTGAGTCCTCTCTTCCTCGTTATATGGCATCCTTATCTTAATGGTTGGTATGGTCTTGGCAATGTCAATCACCTTGTCTACGCTTAGACCGATGCCCCCGTGCAAGGCTATGATTCGTTGTAGTTCCTTGTAGACCTTGTAGGCTATGAAGCAAATACAGATATGCGCCTCGATGCGTTTCTCCGTGAAGTGGAATATCGGCCGTGCCTCCAAATTGCCCTTGGTCACCCTGAATGCCCGTTCCACATACCAGAGACTGTGGTACTGGGCCACTACCTTCTCTGCGTCAAGGTCGGTGTTGGTCACGTATCCCTTCAAACCGTCCCACCTGGCGTCATTCTCTATCTCCTGCTCGTTGATGACCACTTGCACGTCCTTGCTGATGGACAGGAACTTGTTGTAGCCACGCTTGTTAATGGAGGCCTTGGTGAGCACGCCGCTGCCGTATGCCTTGCGCAGTCTCTCAATGCCTTTGTCGCGGTTGTGCGCGTCTTTCTTCGCCCGCTGCTCTGAGTAGCCCAGTACCAGCCGCTCCCCGTTCTCACGTGCGTACTCATAGTACGTCCCAGAAGCTTTCTCCTGCGTGAGGATCCATTCGATGACTTTGGCAGGCTCTTTCTTAATCCGGGCGCCGAGAATGTACTTGTACCCAGCCTGTCGCAGAAGTTCCACATTGGTCTTGTTCAGCAGCCCCGAATCGGCCACGATAACGAAGTCCTTGATGTTGAAACGCCGGATGAAGTCGTCTATGACGGGAATCATGGTGCGGCCCTCGTACTGCGCCCCGTTGAATACCGAGTATGACAGGGGATATCCGTCCGCGCTGACCAGCAGACCGAGTATAATCTGCGACTCCGCCGTCTTGCCGTCCTTCGAAAAGCCGTTCGCGCGCAGCTCGTCCTGGACACCCGTCTCGAAATACAGCGAGGTCACGTCGTAGAACATCAGCCCGATGCTGCCTCCGAGCACCTTGCGCGTGTGCTCCACGCTTATCTGCTGCACCGTCTCGCGCTGCGTGTTGTAGAGCTTGTCCATATAACGGTATATCTGGTCAAGGCTCACGTCCTCATGGAAATACGACTTCAGGTAGTCTGCCGTGGCTGCCTTGCTGCCAGGCCGACAGATACGCGCAATGACCAAATGACACAGCACCTCATCCTTGATCGTGTTGAAGCCGATGCTGTCATAGACCTGGTTCAGTATGAGTTGGGGGCCGTTGAGAACTACGGACGAGATGTTCTTCAGCACACGCTCAACCTCCAGCCGCTCAGTCTGCCTAACGGAACTGCCAGCAAAGTCCAGCATACACTGCCCGTGGGCTGTACGTATCCATTCCGAGGCCTCGGCCATGAGAAGGTCGGCCTCCTCGTCTGTCTTAACGACACCAAAGCTCTTCACCTCCTTGTAGCCGCCGTGGCTCTTGTCTATCACTACCACACTGATTGTGCCTGTCTTGTTTTTCTTCTTACGTGGGAACATAGCGCAAAGGTAGCAAAAAATCCTGCGTCACCCAAATCACCGACCAGAAAAAATGAAAAAGCCCTATTTATCGGCGTTTCATGGAAGCGGAGGTGTCGGAAATGTTAAAACCGCCGAAGTCAGGAAATCGTATCGGGACAGCCGAAGGCCTCCTGCCAGACACTACGGCTGCTGGGAATAGGCAGCGAACCCAACGGCCAACTAACCGGCAGTTGTCTTTATCAATTGACAACGATTTTCTTCCCTTTCCAAATGTACAGGCCGGCGGGGATACCGTTGAGGGAGGTGGCGTTGCGGCGGACGCAGCGGCCGTCGAGGGTATAGACATCGGACGACGGCGCGGTGGCGTGGTGGTCGGTGATGCCCGTGTCGTGACCGGTGGGCTGAATGCCGACAATCATGTCCTGGTAGAAGTTGAACTGATAGCCCGGCGGGTCGAGCAGGTCGATGTCGTAGTAGCCGTCCTCGTGGCCGTACCAGCCCCAGTTGACGTGAACCAGTCCGTCGGCGTTGTAGCCGTCGATGACGAACGAGTGGGCGTAGACGCCCTCGGTGAGACTGATGCTGATGGCCTCGTAGAAGATGGGGCGGCCGGCGGACAGTTCTTCGCGAATCATTTGTAGCCACTCGCTGCGGCTGTAGTCGCTGCGCATGCGGGTCTGCATCCTGCTGCCGTCGTAGTGGAAGTATTTCACGAGAGCGTCGCCGGCCGTGAAGTTGGTGGAGAACGAGAAAGTCTTCTCGAACAGCATGTTGCTGGCCACGGCGCAGTGGTAGAGCAGCTCAGCCACGGCGCGCCCTTCAGCTTCGGTGTAGTCGCCGCTGTAGTCGTCGATCATGTTGTCCCAGTCGTAGGTGGCCTCAGCGAAGTCCACGCTGAAGGTGTTGGCGCTGGTGCTGAGAACGGGGTAGACGACGCTGTTGCTGCCCTCGCCTTGAGCGGGCCATTGGTGGTAGCGCATAATCTGCCCCATAGCCACCGCTACACAGCCCACGCGGCAGTGCTGCTCGTCGGGCTGATAGCCGCCCCAGGGCGTCGGTGTCTTCAGGGGGCACATGAAGTTGTAGGGTGCGCGCTGGCCCCATGTCGAAGTGAGCAGGGGTTCGACAGCCGCTGGGAGGACTGGCTGCGACAGTGTCGCAGCATAGGGGAGACAGAGCAGGATGAGCGTAAGAGCGTTCTTCATAACAGGTAGCCGTGCTTTTTGAGTTGAGTTTCGAACTTCTTGAGGTCGTCGTTCTTAACCATGATGCGGTAGCCCTCGGCGCGGATGACCAGCTGGCGCAGTGCGGGGTCGGTGGTGATGAGCTGGATGAGGTCGCGGTTCTCAGGGTCGAGGGTGTAGCGCTTGTAGGCAGTCTTGTCTTCCTTCAGCGGGTGACAGTGCTGGAGCAGCGATTTGAAGAACTGCTCCCAAAGCGGGGGCAGGTCGCTGGATATGAACTGGCGGAAGATCTTGATTTTCGACTCCACGTCGGCCTTGGTGTGGCAGCTGGCGAGGAACGAGAGGGCCGACGTCTCGAAGCGGTTTCGGGAGATAGCGTGCGAGGTGTCCATCAGCAGCTGGGCATAAGGGTTGGGCTCGACGAGCGAGCGGATGATGAGCCGCTCAGGGTCGAGCTCGAAGTAGGCGACGTGCTCCTGCTCGGGTGCTTCGTATTCGTCGGTCAGGTCGAGGGCGTATCGGCCTAAGGGCGTCAGGCGGATGTATTCGAGCGAATCGAAGGGCGACAACCCTGGGTTCTTGTCCTCGTTGATGGCAATCTCGGCAGCGCCGATGCTGGCCAAGAGGAAGGCACACATCTGCAGGCCCGTGTAGCCGAACTCCATCGCATAGCTGTTGGCGGCAATGGTGTTGCCCGTGTACTCATTGGTCATCTGCGTGCTCGACTGCTCGTCGTTGGGGTAGAAGACGAGTGTGGTGAAGCGCTGGGTGTTCTCGCCATTCTCGATGCCGTAGATTTTCAGATAGATGTCGCGTATGCTCACCCAGCGGTCAGGCTCTTCACGAAGCCAGGTGAACATCGTGTTACAAAGCTTGCCATGCTTGCCGTATTCGGTCATCTGCTGGCGCAGCCCCTTGATGTGCGGATAGAGCAGGCCGACTAACCAGTAGTGGAGACGGGAAAACTCGCATAGCAACTGACGCACCGTTTGTTCGTACGTGGGGTTGTCGCTCTTGATGAGGAACTGCTTGGCAAGGGTCAGCAGCTGTATATAGGAGAAGGCGCGGAGGTTGGTGCGGAACTCCGTCGTGTCGCCGGGGAAGAACTCAGCCAGTGACAATTTCTTCTGGGCGCGCTTCATGTCGGCAGTGCCTACACCTTTCTTCTTCAGGGGAAACTCGCCTTGCTGATAGAGGCCGCAAAAGAGCTGGTAATGGGCGTAGCTGTCAGCCTCGAGATTGATGGTGCGGTAGTGCCCTTCGGGCAGATTGTTGAGCCCTACCTCCTGGTCAAAGGTCTCGGGGAAGAAGACGGGCAGGAAGAGGGCGTGAATGGCCGGACTGACGGTGATGTAGGCCTCGTAGTCGCGGTAGCCATAGCGCCCCACCTCGGCGGAGCGGAAGCTGCCGGTAGTGAACCAGCCAAACTCGCGCTTGTTCCAGACAACATTCTCGCTGTAGTAATAGTACGAACGCTGCTGACCGAACAGGTTGCTGGTGGTCTTGAGTATCAGTTTGGCTTCCTTCTGGGTGACAAACAGCTTGAAGAGCAGGATGCGCCACAGCTCTTGAAGCTCGCTGCTCATCGAGTCGACATACATCTTCAAGTTCTGTTCGCTGGCCAGGACGAGGGCCAGCCCTTGGGCGATGTTACGTTTCGAGGAGTTGGATTTCGACATCAGCATGGCTTCTGTAGCTTCTACGATGCGGCCGTTTCTGGTAGTGCGCATCACCTTGCCGTACTGACTGAACCACGGGATGATGGCCCCGGCGTAGTTGAGCAGCTGGTTCTTGGTGGAGCGGCTCTCCAGGAAGTCGGTGATGGCAACCCATTGGTCGGCAGTAGGTTCTTCGAGCACGAGGTTGGGCAGTGTGGGTACGCTGTTTCCGAATAGGTCTTTCTGTGCCATGTTTCAGTTATTTTCCAAAGATATACTTGATGTCTTCCTCGGTGAGCCGCTTGGTGATGGCAGCGTCGCCGGTGATGAGGCTGTCGGCCAGATCCTGCTTCTGCTGTTGCAGCAGGCGGATCTTCTCCTCGATGGTGTCGCGGGTGATGAGAGCAAAGCTGAGCACTTTGGCCTTCTGGCCGATGCGGTGCAGACGGTTGATGGCCTGCTCCTCGGCGGCCTTGTTCCACCACGGCTCGAAGATGTAGACGGTGTCGGCCACGGTGAGGTTCAGCCCTACCCCACCCGTTTTCAGCGTCATCAGCAGGGCGCGGCAGCCCGCGTCGTTCTGGAAGCGCTCAATGACGGCACGGCGGTCGCGGGTGGAGCCGGTCATGGTGGTATAGTCAATGCCAAGCTCCGTCAGCCGTTCGCCGACAAGCTCGATGCCGGCAATGAAGTTGAAGAAGATGACCACCTTATGGCCACTGGCCACCAGCTCCTCCACCTGCTCGCAGAGCAGCGGAATCTTCGGCGAGGCAATGGCACCGTCGCTGAGGCTCTCGGGCACGGAAGCAATGCGTCGCAACTCGCTGAGGGCCTGGAACATCATCATCTGCGACTTCTCCAGTCCCTGCGACTTGATGCTCTGCTGGATGGCCATCTGGTAGTACTGGCGGCGCTCCTCGTAGAACTTGGCGTGGCTGGGTTCCATCTCGACGTAGAGCGTCTGCTCAGTACGGTCGGGCAGCTCCTTGAGCACGTCCTTCTTCAGGCGGCGCAGCATGAAGGGGAAAATCTTGCGGCGCAGGGCCTCGGTGGCTTCCTTGTCGGCGCCGTGCTGTATGGGGCCTGCATACTGGCGGTTGAAGTCGTCGAGTGAGCCCAGCATCGCGGGATTAAGGAAGCGGTAGAGCGAGTAAAGCTCGGTCAGGTTGTTCTCTATCGGCGTGCCGCTCAGCGCCAGGCGGTGACGGCCGTTGAGCAGCAGCACGGCCTGGGTGGTCTGCGACTGCAGGTTCTTGATGTTCTGCGACTCGTCGAGGATGATGTAGTGGAACTCCTGCTCGCGGAACTGCTCTATGTCGTTGCGCACCAAGGCGTAGGTGGTCAGTATGAGCTGTTGCTTCATGGCTTCCTTCAGGTCGCGCTGCTGGCCGTAGTAGGTGTAGTAGGTCAGCTGGGGCGCAAACTTCTGCAGCTCGTCCTGCCAGTTGAAGAGCAGCGAGCGGGGCATGATGATGAGGGAGGCGGTCTTCTCTTTAGGATAGACTTTAGAGAGCATCGTGATGGTCTGAAGCGTCTTACCGAGTCCCATATCGTCGGCTAAGCAGCCGCCGAAGTTATTGTCGTAGAGGTAGTTAATCCACTTCACGCCCTCCTTCTGGTAGTTGCGCAGCTTCGCTTTCACGCCCGCCGTAGAGAGCCGTTTCGTAGCCAGCTGGTTGAAGCCCTCGTAGAACTCGCGGTAGTGCTTGAAGGTCTGGCCTTCGAGCTTCTCGGCCAGCAGACTCTCAATCTCGGGCAGGTCGAAGAACGATACTTTTACTTTGTCGCCCTTCTCCACCTTGCGGAAGATGCGCTCCAGTCGCTTCACGTAATGCTCGTCGACGAGTCCGCGCTGTCCGTCGCTCAGCGTGACGTATTTCTGCTTGTTATACTGCTGCAGGAACGAGCGGAGCGACATTTCCTCACCCTCGATGTTGATGGTGGCCGAGCCTTCGAGGAAGTCGATGCCCGACGACAGTTTCAGGTTCATCTTCGGCACGATGGGTTTCACCTTGTACTCCTTCAGCCGCTCGGCACCGAGCAACTGGTAGTGGCGTACCAGCTGCGGCAGGGCCTGTAGCAGGAAGGGCCCGGCTACGTCCTGCGGGATGATGAACTCGCCGCCGTCGTCCCAGACGTCCTTGGCGGCCGTCTTCGTTGGAGCGTAGCCGAGAATGGTCTTGCGCAGCTCGGCTTCGTCCTGTGCCTCGTCGGTGTGAACGATGCGGCGCAGCAGCACCTGGTGCTCCATCGTCAGCGTGGCTAAGCAGGTCAGGTCAAAGCGCTCGGCAAATTCCGTGTCGGTGCCTGGCAGGGTGTATGTCAGCCGCAGGTAGAGGGCCATGTCGGCATCTACCTTCTCGATGATAATCGTGGGCACGGTCTCTATGTTCTGATCCGAGTGTACCAGCTGGTAGTCCTCGAAGTCGAGGTCGACGTTGTCGATGTAGGAGTAGAACACTGAGAGGTATTGCTCCAGCAGCGTGCGTGGGAACTTTTCGTTGAAGAAGCCGATGCGCAGGTAGTTCTCGCCAAGCGAGGCGATGGGGCAGATGGTGTCGCCAACCAGTGCAAAGACGTCGCTCAGCAGCTCGAATGGCTGTGGCGACTGTCCCTCGCAGCGGGCCAGCAGCGAGGGCGTACACTGACCGTTTTCAGTAGTGATTTGCAGCAGCACGGTGGCGGGCGTATCGCTGACCTTCAGGGGTTTCAGCTTGCCGTCTACGAGGTTGTCGCAGCGCAGCAGGGCAAACAGCAGGTAGGGATAGTCGTGCAGCCGTATGCCGTTGTCCTCGTCGGTGTCCCAGCTGATGCGCATGGCCTGCTCCTGCCGGATGTTGTCGATGATGCGTAGTACGTTGAACGTCTCGCCCTGATACTGTTTGTAGTCGGGCGCTACAGGGTTGCCGCTCTCATCGACGATGCTCACAGCGGCTCCGCGCTCGAACGTCAGCCTGAACAGCACAGTTGTCTTACCCCGTCCCTTCGGCGTATCGGTCGTCCGGAACGCGGTCTTATGGAATTGACTCAGGAAGTTACTCTCCATTCTTCAGAATCTGTTCGGCGTGTTCCTTGGTCTTCACTTGTTTGCCGGCGAAAATCTGCTCGATGATGCCCTCTTCGTTGATAATAAAGGTGGTGCGGATGGTGCCCATCGTCTTCTTGCCGTACATCACTTTTTCGCCCCAAGCACCCATCGCTTCCATCAGCGTCTTGTCAACATCGGCAATCAGCGGGAAGGGCAGTTCGTGCTTCTCCTTGAACTTTACGTGCGAAGCAGCAGAGTCCTTGCTCACGCCAACCACCTCGTATCCCCTACCCTGCAGTTCTCCGTAGTGGTCGCGCAGACTGCAAGCCTCGGCCGTGCAGCCGCTGGTATTGTCCTTCGGATAAAAGTAAAGTACTAATTTGCGTCCCTTGTAATCACTCAGACGGATATCCCGTCCCTGCTCGTCTTTGCCCAGTATTTCGGGCGCTTTGTCTCCAATATTCATGGTTTTTTGTTATTTATCGGTGCAAAGATACGATAATTCTTTGAATATTTTGTACTTTTGCACACAAAAAAAATATCGATGCAACCAGTACTTCATTTCTATGACTTCGGCGAGGGCGTGACCGCCTTCAGCTCGACGCGACAGGGCGGCTATAGCAAGGGCAGCTACGGCGAGTTCAACATCAACCGTTATTGCGGAGACAGTCTGGAGGCCATCAGTCGCAACCGCGCCCTACTCTGTCAGTTGTTGGGAATCGATGACGACCGCCTGCTGATGCCCCACCAGGTTCATGAGACGGAGATTGCGGCTGTTGACGAGACGTCGAAAGAGTCCCAGCTTGAGGGCGTTGACGCGCTGATGACCAACGTTCGCGGACTCTGTATCGGTGTGTCAACGGCTGACTGCATTCCCGTGCTGCTCTACGACAAAGCGCATCAAGTTGTCAGCGCTATTCACGCTGGTTGGCGGGGCACTATGAAGCGCATCGTTGAGAAAACCGTAGTACAGATGACTGCCGTTTACGGCTCCCGTCCTGCCGACATGATTGCCCAGATAGGTCCAGGCATTCACGTTGAGAGTTTCGAGGTGGGAGACGAGGTCTATGATGCTTTTGCCGCCGCAGGTTTCGCAATGGAAACCATCAGCCGCCGTTATGGTGAGAAATGGCACATCGACCTTCCCGAGTGCAATCGTCAGCAACTTCTCCGCACCGGCATTCCCGAAGCCCAAATCAGCGTCTCCCCCATCTGCACCTACCAGCATCCCGACCTCTATTTCTCCGCCCGCCGTCTCAGTATAAATTCCGGCCGCATCTTCACTGGCATCGTGATGGGTTAGTGCGCCTCGATAATACTCCTCTCCAAGTCCTCCAAAGCCTTGATGTCTTCAGCGTCGGCCAATTGTGCTTCGTAGTTCTTGCGGTTTGCATCGAAATCATCATAGACTTTGCGGACAATGGCTTCCATCTCGGCATTCGAGATACTGCCCTTGCCCTGTAAAATGTCTTTTTCTTGGAACGTGAGCAGATTGTCCACATTCTGGCGCCAATACTGGAGCGTGAGGTCACGCCGACCTTTCACGCGCTCTTCGGCACTGGTCAGGAAAATGTCGACGAGCCTGTTCAGAGAGTCAATCTCGTCGTTCTGAAGATAGTTCTTGGCTACGATAATGTCGCCTTTACGAACGATGCTTCCCTTCCACGTTGTTAGTCCCATATTGGGCTTGTTGGCATCTGCGCGGGCGACAATCAGTTCAGCAGCTGTCAGATGCGTTACGGCATAGAGAAGCTTGTTTTGCGTCTCTGCGAAGAACATCTGCGTGGCCTTGTCCGTTTTGTCGTAGTCGCTGCTGAGTGCAAAGAGGTCGCGAACTTTCTGATAGAATCTTTTTTCCGATGCTCGAATGTCCCTGATACGCGCCAGCAGCTCATCGAAGTAGTCAGGACGGCCATCGGGATTCTTCAGTCGCTCATCGTCCATTGTGAAGCCTTTGACCAGATACTCCGTCAGGTGTTCTGTCGCCCATTGTCTGAACTGTGTTCCGCGAATGCCACGAACCCTGTATCCAACGGCTATGATCATCTCCAAAGAGTAGAAAACAACATTGTAATTCTTGCCGTCGGCGGCAGTAGTCAAGTATTCTTTGACAACTGATTTCTCTGTTAACTCCCTCTCTTTCAGTATGTTAATAATATGATAGCTGATAGTTTGCTTCGAGGTGGCAAAAAGCTCTGCCATCTGTTGCTGGTTCAGCCAAATCTTCCCATCCTTGGCATATAGCGCCACAGATGCCCGTCCGTCGGCGGTGCGATAGATGATGATGTTCTGTTCGTCGCTCATAGTATTATTCGTTTTTTAGTGCGCCTCCAGCCAGTTGTCGCCGAAACCAGAGTCGGCGACGAGGGGGACGTTAAGGGGGAAGGCACGCTGCATCTCTTCGAGAACGATGGCCTCTACCCTACTCTTCTCCTCTGGGTAAACGCTGAAGTTGAGTTCGTCGTGAACCTGGAGAATCATCTTGCTTCGGATGCCCTCGGCCTTAAAGCGCTGGTGAATGCGAATCATGGCCACCTTGATGATGTCGGCGGCGGTGCCCTGAATGGGCGCATTGATGGCGTTACGTTCAGCAAAGCCGCGCACGGTGGCGTTGGCTGAATTGATGTCGGGCAGATAGCGGCGACGGCCGAATAGGGTAGTGACATAACCCTTTTGGCGAGCCGTCTGCTTGGCCTGCTCCATGTAGTCGTGAACGTCGGGGAATGTGGCAAAATAGCCGTCGATGAGCTGCTTGGCTTCATCGCGGCTGATGTCTAAGCGCTCTGCGAGTCCGAAGACGGTGATGCCGTAGATGATGCCGAAGTTGGCTCGCTTTGACTTCGTACGCTCGTCGCGTGTAACCTCTTCAATAGGTTTCTTGTAGATATTGGCGGCGGTGGCAGCATGCAGGTCCTTGCCTTCACGGAAGACGGCAATCATCTGCGGATCGTTCGATAGGTGAGCCATCACGCGCAGTTCAATCTGACTGTAGTCGGCTGAAAAAAACAGACAACCAGGTTCCGGTATAAACGCCTTGCGGATTTCCTTTCCGTCTTCACCCCGAATGGGAATATTCTGCAGGTTGGGGTCGCTCGACGAGAGTCGCCCCGTGGCTGTCACCGTCTGGTTAAACGATGTATGAATATGCCCGGTACGTGGGTTTATCAGCTTGGGCAGGGCATCGATATACGTGCCGATGAGTTTCTTCAATCCTCTGTGTTCCAATATGTCAGACACGATTTCATGCTTATTGCGCAGTTGCTGTAGCACTTCTTCCGAGGTGACGTACTGCCCCGTCTTGGTCTTCTTGGCTTTTTCAACGATTTTGAGTTTGTCGAACAGAATTTCACCCACTTGCTTCGGCGAGGCAATGTTGAACGATTGTCCTGCCAACTCATAGATACGCCCCTCTAATTCGTTCATTCGGTTAGTCAAAATTGTTGACGTTTCCTTCAGCGAATCAACGTCTAAGCACACACCGTTCATCTCCATCTCGGCGAGCACGGGCATCAGCGGCATCTCAATGTCGTAGAACAATTTCTCGCACTCAAACTTCTTCAGTTCGGGCTCCAGCTTGTTTTTCAGCCGCAGGGTGATGTCAGCATCTTCGGCGGCATATTCGTAGACGAGGGTAGGGGAGAGGTCGCGCATTGAGCGCTGGTTCTTTCCTTTCGGACCGATGAGCTCGTCGATGTGAATGGTCTTATAGTTAAGGTATATCTCAGCCATATAGTCCATGTTGTGACGAAGCTCGGGCTGGATGAGGTAGTGGGCAATCATCGTGTCCCACATCGGGCCTTGTAACTGAACGTTATAATTTCTTAAAACTTCTAAATCGTACTTCAGGTTCTGCCCGACCTTCAATATTTTGGGGTCTTCGTAGAGTGGTTTGAAAATATTGACTATTTTTAAGGCTTCTTCACGTTCGGCTGGCACGGGGACATAAAACGCCTCAAATTCGAGTACGGCGAAGCTCAAACCCACCAATTCGGCATCGATGGCTGACGTTGAAGTGGTTTCCGTGTCTAAACTGAGAATTTCGTTTGTC
>JAEEGH010010818.1_pt1 | contig 20834 bp, 16 predicted proteins | sample 9134181 | NCBI WGS metagenome assembly JAEEGH01 (sample SAMN16246544, study PRJNA631951) | gut metagenome | biome: gut microbiome; feature: rumen; material: DP-attached | host: Bos | place: Iran: Karaj | collected 2018-10
ATCATTTTGAAGTTACACCTGATGGCACAACAAATTATGTTGTAAATGAATACGGCAAGTTAGAAGTTGATGATAGTGCTAGTGGAAACACAATTAATATATATGTTGCTCCTGGCCAAGATTCAGGTGGTAATGGAAATGACAGTAATGACGGTACAAGTTCTGACTCACCATTTAAAACGATTACAAAAGCATTACAAAAAATTGAAAGTATAAAGGAAGCGTCAAACCATTATGTTATTAATGTAAGCGGGGATTACACAAGAAATGACAATGATAATGATCCAATCGTTATCGCGAGCGCTACGGCTGCTTCTGTTACAATACGAGGTACTGGAAGTAATGAATTCCATGGTCAGTATGATAATGAGGGAGAGGGAACATTTATTACAGTTTCTTGTAGTGTCCCGATTATATTTGAAAATATTACAATCACAGGTGGTTGTGCAGCTAATGGAATAAATGGTGGTTGTATACATGTTGCTCCTAATGGTAATGTTGTTTTAGGACAAGGAGCACATGTACAAGGTGGAAAAACAGGAGATGGTAAAGGCGGCGGCGTTTATGTAGAAAACGGCGGAACTTTTGTAATGAAAGATAATGCTCATATAGACGCGGATGAATACAGCGAAGTTTATCTTGAGTCTGGCGCAAAGATTACAATAGGAAATGCTCTTACAGCAGAGCTTTCTCCTGTTGCATTAATTAGAGTTCCAGACTCAGAATATGTAGAAGGCACATCATTGCAGATTCTTGATGAAGCAACAGCTGGTTTAATTTACTCTAACTATCAGATGTTTGGGTTAAGTAATCCAGAAGGAATGGCGCATAACACCGGATATGGTATAAATAGTGAAGGAAAGATGTATTTTTATAATTTAAACTAAGTTTATCCACGCGTGAGGGCATGGAGCCCTTTACCGACCGCAGGCGCCACGAAGGGCGGCGAGGACGGTGAGCGTTAGCGAAGGTACCCCGGCGGAGCAGAATGCGGAGCCGGGGGCACGCCCTTGTGTTCTGTATAATTTGAATATCAGTTGAAATTTTACTTATCTTTTAACGCCTCAAGAACCTTGTCTAAAGGGGCTTTCATGGCAGCGTATAAACTCCGAATGTTTTTATTTTTCTTTTGCTATAATCTTTTCAATTTCTTCAGTTGGGATATTTAGGGATTTTGCTATTATTTCTATTGAGACTCCATTTTTACTAAAGTTGAGTGCAGCTTCAATTGCTTTTTGTTGGGCACCTTCTGCTAAGGCTTCTGCTCTAACTCGTCTGGTCAAATCTCTATCATGTAAATTCATAGCAGCGTATAAACTCCTGAATTGTTCATTCTTCTTTATCTGTTCTACAAGTTCGGAAATACGATTGGAAAACTCGTCGTTTTTTTCGGGCTTGTTTGTGCAGACATATTGCAGAAACTTTCGGACCTTTTCGTCCTCTGCATTTTCATAAGCAGTAGAATTATAAATCACTTTGAGACTATTGTCATTAAGATTTACGGCTGGGTTTTCGGTGGCCCTATATATATTATAGACGGACTTTGTTCATTTTATGCAATAACTTGCACCATCCCCCCATCTTCTATATAATAAAGTTATGGAAAAATTAAAGATTTTACTTGCTAAGGGAAGAATTTATGAATCGGTTTATGAACTGCTCAGTGATGTGGGCATTTCAATTCATCTTCCCGACAGAACTTATTTCCCGACTACAAATCAGGAAGACCTTGCGTTCCAGGTTGTTAAGCCTCAGATTACCAGCCTTTTGCTTGCCGGAAACAAGGCAGATGTAGGATTTTCGGGAAAAGACTGGGTTTACGAAAACGGCGTAGAAAATGACGTTGTAGAAATTATGGATTTGGGTTTTGACCCGGTTCGCATTGTTGCCGCTATTCCAGAAAACCGTGATTACGACAAACTTCTTAAGGGACCTGTTACAATCGCAACAGAATATCAGGCTTTGAGCCGCAAATGGGTTGAAGAAAAGAAGCTCGATGGCACCATCTTCCGTACCTGGGGTACAAGCGAGGGTTTTGTTCAGGATACTGATGATTCCATTGCCCAGATTCTTATAGATAACACTTCTACAGGTTCTTCACTCAAGGCAAACCGCCTTAAGATTGTTGATACTTTGATGGAATCTTCTACCCGCATGTACGCTTCAAAAACTGCAATGGCAGATGAAAGCAAAAAGCAGAAAATCATGGAGCTTAAGATGCTCTTTGAAACTGTTTTGAATGCCCGCAGCCGCGTAATGCTTGAAATGAACTGTGCAGAAGACAAGTTCGACACACTCATTAAGGGAATTCCAAGTATGAAGAGCCCAACTGTTTCTCCACTTTTCGGCGGAAACGGTTATGCAATCAAAATCGCAGTCAAAAAATCTGAAGTTCCAACTCTTCTTCCAAAATTGCAGAGCCTTGGTGCTACAGATATCGTAGAATACGAATTAAGAAAGGTAATGTTGTAATGAGAACAGCGACAGTAAAGCGAGTAACAGGTGAAACACAGATTGAACTTACCCTGAACCTTGACGGAACAGGTAAGTACGACGTAGAAAATCCAATCGGATTTTTTGACCACATGCTTCGCAGCTTCTGTAAGCACGGTCTTTTTGACCTTTCAGGAACCATTAAGGGTGACCTTAACGTAGACCAGCACCACACAATAGAAGATACAGGCATCGTGCTCGGCGAATGCTTCAAAAAGGCACTCGGAGACTGTGCAGGTATCTTCCGTTCCGGTTTCTTTATCTACCCAATGGATGAAACTCTTGCTCAGGCTGCCGTAGACTTTGGCGGACGTCCTTACCTTGTATGCAATTCTAACCTTACAGGCCTTCCTCTTGTAAGCGTACAGGACGGCATTCAGGGCACCTTCCAGACAGACTGCTTCGAAGACTTCTGGCAGGGCTTTACAAACAGCGCTCAGTGCAACCTTCACATCGATGTTATTCGCGGTCGCAGCGACCACCACAAAATTGAAGCATGCTTTAAAGCTGTTTCACGCGCCATCCGTTCTGCCGTAGAAATTGACGAACGCAGAAAAGGTTCAATTCCTAGTACAAAAGGTGTAATTGTGTAAGTAAATTGCGGTTTTCCGCAGTTTACACACAAGAAATACACAAGTTATCCACAATATATCCCCGCCCAGCGGGGATTTTTTTATGTCAAGTGGTTTTTAAAAAATAAATAAAAAATTTATAAAAATAGTTTTATACAGATTTAATTCTATATAATATAAAGAGTTAGCTTGCAATTTTCATTCTATTACTATTTTTGCACATAAATAAATGTTTCACGCAATTTGTTTCATGCACTTTTTTCCGCAATTTATTAACAAGTTATCCACAATTGCTCCACAAAACTTGTTTCACGTATTTATGTTTCACAGAAAAGTTCCGGGCATAAAAAAAATCCCGAAGGCAAGTGCTTCGGGATTCTGTAAAAGTTATGTTTTATTTAGCTTATTAGCCTAAAGAAACATCACCTGTTTCGTTAATTGCAATTATTGAGCGGCAGCCAGAGCAGCGGAAGCGGCCGGCTTTTGTAGCGCGCAGCTTTTTGTTACATACAGGACAGCTGATAACAAGAGGGAAGATTGTAGAATCTGCAGGTGTTCCGCCGTTCTTAAAGAAAGCAATTGCTTCTTCCTGTGTAGCCTTAATATTAAAGAACTGAGAGAATCCAAGTAACTGGAATACTTCATAAACCTTAGGCTGAATTTCCTGAAGAACAATGTCTCCACCCTTTGGTTTAATTACCTTAAGGAATACTGTAAATGATCCTATTCCAGTAGAAGATACATAGTTGAGTGCAGCACAGTTAAAGATAAGATTGATATATCCAGCTTCAATTACTTTTGTAATCTGTTTCTGAAAATAATTAGAATTGTATGTATCGATATAACCGCTTAAATAAACAAATACACCGCGGCTTATACCTTCGGCCTTTTTGAGATTGATTGCTAAACTGTCATCTCTGTCGGAATCAAATCCTGGAATAATAGTATCATTTGTATCCATAACATATATTATATCTAAAGAATTATTAGTCTGTCAAATCATAATGTAAAAGGAATAGATTTTTTTTAACATTTCTTCAGATATTACGATAATATAATGAATAGGACTATTATGAAAAAAGCACTTAACCTTATAATCATGTATTTCGTCTTTTTTATAGTGACTTTGTTGTTGGGAACATTGCTTTATACTCTGTTTTCGAACCTTTTGAAGTATGTTGCGGGAACAAAACTAAAGTTGTTTTCTGTAGAAAGTCTGCTGGAGGCCTACTGTTATATCAGTTTCTGTATCCTTTTTCTTATTTGTCCGGCCCTTTCTTTTTACCGCATTAGGCATCCGGGTGGAGTGGCTCAAACTCTTGCATATATTATTATGTGCCTTTTTACCTGGCTTCTCCTTTTCCCTGTAAATCACAAATTTACCTGTTATTTATACGACAACTACATTGATGAAAGTGCCCAGCACAATCTTTCTAAGGGTTACTTCCGCCATTATGATGATGAAGTTTATTATTTTACAAATGACTTTATTTACAAGGAATATGGTGCTCTGGAAGCAGATGCAGTTGTAATTCATACAGACCGCGAATCTGAAAGTGTAGATTTCCTTCCTATCCGCGACACTCCTGCTTTAAAACTGAATAGTGCCGCTAAACCTTTCCGAGAGATTCTTGTAAGTGAAAACTTCCGCAGCAGTAAAGATGTTCCTTTTGTCAATTTCAAAGCTCTGGTAGACGAAGCCAGACGCTGTATCGCCTCTGGAATAATCATCTTTCTTTTTTATCTTTCATTCCCGCTGGCTATTTGTTCTTTGTACGCTCTTACAACTTTGTTTGACTGGCGCCTTTTGAACTCTGTTTTGCTCTTCCTGCTTTGTAGTGTGGTTCTGGCAGTTAATTCAGATTTCTTTTCTTCATGGGTTCAGGCTATAAAAGCAAATATTTCTCAGGAGTGGGTTTATAACTTCTTAGACACCTGGACAAAGGAACCAATAATATTTGTTGTAAACATTCTTTTTGCGCTTATATTAAATCTTATCTGGTTAATTACTTCTATTATAAAACGACATAAGAAAAAGGAAGAATAGGGGGAGAAATATAGATGAAAAAGATTTTAGGACTTCTTTCTGTTTTTTTAGGACTTGCGCTTGTAATCTGTATTATCTCTGGCTTATTTTTAGCTGTACCAGAAGAGGTGCCTGCAAGTGCTGTTTTTGCCTTTAAGCTTCTGAATGGTTTTGAATTATTTATAAAATATCTGCCTTCTATTATGATGATGGGCTTTGTTGTAAGCTGCGCGGTTTACTTTGGGCAGAATTCTACGGGTAGTGCAACCAGATTCTCTGTTGCAATGTTCGGCCGTTTTAAAATTATAATGATTGCTGTAATTGTAATTTCCTTTATTCTGACACTTGGAACAGAAGTTTTTGGAGTTATGATTGGCCAGCAGAAAAACAGGATTATCAATAGACCTAAGCTTGTAAATGATTACATAAAAGTAGGTCATTCTCTTTTGGAAAACGGTTATTATGAGCGTGCCATGAGCTATGCAGATGGCGCCCTTAAACTTGAACCAAAGTCTAAGGCTGCTCAGAGCCTTATGGACCAGGCAGAAGAAGAAAAGAACCGGGCCAGAGATGCAGAATACCGAGTAAAACTTTATGAAAGTGTAGAAACTGCAGAAAAGGTAGACCGTGTTGTAATTGACCCGGAACAGATTGCAGAAGTTTACCAGTATTATCTTAAAGCCAAAGACGCTTTTGATAAACGCGAATGGTTTAATGCTCATTACTATTCAGAGGTAGGCATTGGACTTGCCAGCCCTAAGGACCCTAATCTGGAAGGCCTTAAAAAAATTGCTACAACCTCATGGAACAATCTTACTGAATATCATAATCTGCATAAAACAGAAGACCAGCTTGCTTTTGACAAAAAGTATGAAGGTTATCTGGCCCTTGTAGAAAAAGACGATCTGCTTGCTTATTACATTTTTACAGAGCTCTACAATTCTTCCAGAGAATTTCAGTCAGACCCTGACGTAATTTTTTACCGCAAGATAGCAGAAAACCGCATTAATGAAAAATGCTTCTTTATGGATGAAACTCTTGAATTAAAAAGTTTTGAAACTGCCAACGATATTTATTTTTCTTATAAATACCCTGATGGTTCCAAGGACATAATCTATTTTAAGGGAGTTACAACGGTTCAGGGAACTGGAAAATCAATTCAATATCTTAGAGATTTATCCATTACCTCTGTAGATGCTGATGGTAAATTGTTCCGAACCATGACTGTTCCTTATGCTAAGGTACTTCCTGTTTCTGTTTCATCTTTTTCTGCTACGACCAAGGCAGCAATCGGTATAGACGAAAAAGTTCAGTTTGTACCATATATTATTCTTAAATCTGTAAGTCGTGATGCACCAACGGCACAGAATTTGCCAGTTTATACATATTATCAGGATGTGGAAGAAAGCTACCCTGAACATCTGCTCTTGTCTATTCCTTATGATGATTTCCTGCTGCTGGAAACTTCTATGCAGAATCCTTCTATTATTCCGCTTTCTACTCTGGCAAGACTTATTCCGCGGGCTGTTAAGTACGGCTTTCCTGCAGAAGTATTTGAATCTGTATTTATGAACAGAATCTTTTATCCATTCTGGATGATTATTGTATTTATGCTTCTTGCGGCATTTGCATGGAACAATCGTATTGATGTTAATCAATATTTCAAATTCTGGTGGGCCTTTGCTTTCCCTGTATTTTTGTTTGTGGGACATAATTTCTATAAAATGATAATGTTCCTCTTTAAGCTTACAAATTACGCGGTTTTGGCTAGCACTGGAATGGCGGGCGCAATAGTGGGAGCTTTTGTGGTTTATGCAGTTGCTTTGATTGTATGTTCTCTATTCTTCCTGGGACGCCGTTCAAGAATTTAACTTATTTAGGGAAACTACTTGCGGGAAAGGGATGATAGTATTAAAATATTCCTTCTGTGAGGTTTTCCTATGAATATTGAAATGCTAGATAAGGCGGTTCGCCGTGTTCCTGACTTTCCAAAGCCTGGAATTCTTTTTTACGATATTACAGGTGTTCTTGTTAATCCTGAAGCGTTGAAATTCTGTATTGACCAGATGGTAGAAAAATATAAGGGAATCAAATTTGACGCTGTTGCAGGTGTAGAAAGTCGTGGTTTTATTTTTGCCGCTCCTTTTGCAGAACGTCTTGGCATTCCTCTTGTTTTAATCCGCAAAAAAGGTAAGCTGCCTGGCCAAACATATCAGTGCACTTATGATTTGGAATATGGTTCTGCAACAATAGAAGTTCACAAGTCTGACATTAAGCAGGGTGGACGCTATCTTGTTGTAGATGATTTAATTGCTACCGGCGGTACGCTACAGGCCGCAAAAAAACTGATTGAGCAGGGAGGCGGGGAAGTTACTGATTTCTTTGGCGTTATCGGTCTTCCCGCATTGAATTATAAATCTGTTCTTGCACCATGTAATGTTACAACATTAATTAACTATGATGGTGAGTAATGTGTGTAAGCGCGCTGGCGCGCGGACCAATCAAAAATTTTAAAAATAGGAACAGAATTATGATTAAATTACCTTCAGACTATAAATCTCTGCTCGGTACAAAAGAGACCGAGCATGCAATTGTTGCAATTAAAGACTTTTTTCAGCTCGCACTTTCTACAGAACTGAACCTCTCCCGCGTAACAGCACCTCTTTTTGTAGGTTCTGGCCGCGGTATTAATGATGATTTGAACGGCGTAGAGCGCCCTGTAAGCTTCCCTGTAAAAGCATTGAACGACTACCGCATGGAGATTGTTCAGTCGCTTGCAAAATGGAAGCGTCTTAAGATTACAGCTTTGGATTTAGCTCCAGAGTTTGGAATCTACACAGATATGAATGCCCTCCGTCCGGATGAAGACCTGGACCCAATCCACTCAATTTACGTTGACCAGTGGGACTGGGAAATGGCAATTGATCCAAAAGACCGCAATGTAGAATATCTTAAGAGCGTAGTTCGCAAGGTTTACCGCTGTATTCAGCGCGCCGAATTCTTTATTTACGACCACTACCCACAGATTACACCAATTCTTCCAAAAGAAATTACTTTCTTCTATGCAGATGACCTGCAGAAGCAGTACCCTGACCTTACTCCAAAAGAGCGCGAAAACAAGGTTGCAAAAGAGTACGGTGCAGTATTCATTATTGGTATTGGTGGAAAACTGGCTGATGGTACCATCCACGACGGCCGTGCGCCAGACTATGATGACTGGATTACCGAAACTGGAAACGGACACCACGGTTTGAACGGAGATATTCTTGTATGGAACCCTGTTCATGAATGTGCTCTGGAACTTTCTTCTATGGGTATTCGTGTCAGCCCAGAATCTTTGAAGGCTCAGCTTAAGGAACGCAATGCAGAAGAACGTGCTTCTTTGGAATTCCATTCACGCCTTCTTAAGGGAGAACTTACCCAGACACTTGGTGGTGGTATTGGTCAGTCTCGCCTTTGTATGTTCCTGCTTCGCAAAGCTCACATTGGTGAAACACAGGTAAGCGTTTGGACAGACGAAATTAAAGCCGATTGTAAGAAACGCGGAATAGAGTTGCTCTAATGGAAAAAGCGGACAAGGAATACAAGTTTTCAATTGCAGAAATAGAATCTCAAATCTCTACCTTAAAAGAAAAAGGAGTGACTGAGCTTTCTCTGCATGACCAGGCCTTGTCCCGCGATAAAAAACGCATTCTGCGCATAATACGTCAGATTGCCGCTGAATATCCTGAGTTGTTCTGTTCAATTCTAATTGACCCGGTTGCAGTAGACCGCGAAGTGCTTTCTGCTGCAGCCGAAACTTTCTGTTCTTTTGAAATTCCTTTGAATTGTACAGAAAAGGGCGGAAAGCTTTTATTTGATAAAAAACTTTATGCCAGTAAAGCCCGCCTTTTAAATGAAGCTGGTCTTGTATTTGGCTTTCAGCTTACTTACGCTGTTAATCCTTCTGATAGTTTAAAACTTTTTCTTGAACGCCTGGATTTTGCCCTGCAGCAGTATCCAAATCACTTAGATTTTCCTCAGACAGAAAACTCTGCTTCAGAAAATGAAGCGCCTTCTGTAACTGGCCTTTTTTCTGCAATAGATATTCGCCATGCCCGCGACCTTTCTTTTGCTGCCAGAACCTTTTATTCTGCCGGCCGCGCAGTTCCATGGTTCCTTTCTGTTTTGCGCCCCTTACGCATATATCCATCAAAGTTTTTTGCAGACTTTGCAGAATGGCAGCGCTGTAATAACTGCGACTTCCGCAGCGGATTTTCTCCAGAAGCAGAAAATCACAAGGCAATAGAAAAAATGCAGCTGCTTTTCCTGGAACAAAAATACGAAGAAAAGAACTGCCAGCAGCTTATTCCATTAGTAAAAGACATTGTCTGCTTAAATGGTGCCCTTTCCAGACTTACAGGCGAGGGTGAAGAATGTCAGATTCAAACTTCATACCATCCAGATGACCTTTTGAGTCCGGAGAGTATGGATTTACAGACTTTTGCAGATAATGTTTGTATGGAAGATTGTAACATTCGCATATTTTTTAATGGTGATAATCCAGATTATATTGTAGAATAGATAGCAAGCAATACTATGAAAAATATAGCTGTTTTTGCATATAATTTTGCAGTTGAATACACAGCATCCGTACTTAAAGGAATTTACCGTTTTTTTGAAGGCCGCGATGATGTGAGGGTTTTTTATACACAGACAAAATTACCTAACATAGAAGCCGGCTTTTTTGAGTATCAATATTGGGCTGCTGCAGAATTCCTTAAGTCAAACTCTATTGATGAAATAATTCTTGTTGCTAATTCTTATTTTTACTACATGCCTGCAGAAAAATTTTTGAATGTTATAAAGCCTTTCTGCGAAAAGAAAATTATATCAATCGGCTATGATTTGCTGGATAAAAATACTTATTATACAGATACAGACTGCCATGCTTCTTTTTCTGAAATTGTAAAACATATGAAAGAGGTTCATGGCTGTAAACGTTTTGCCTTCTTTTCTGCAAATCCAATTGGTTCTACAGAAGCACTTCTTCGTTATGAAGCATTTAAAAATGCCCTAAAAGAAAACGACCTTGAGTTTGATGAAAAGCGGGTTTTTGACGGATATTTTACTTCTTCTTCTGCAACTGCAGAATTAAAAAAACGCATTAAAAGCCGTGACGACATAGATTTTGATGTAATAATCTGTGCAAATGATTTAATGGCAGTTGGTTGTGTAGACTTTTTTATTGCAATGGGAGTTTCTATCCCAGATGAATTAAAAATCACAGGTTTTGATAATACATCTCACGCGTCACTGTGCAATCCATCCTTAACTACAATTGACCCGGCTATTGAACAGCAGGGCTATGATGCAGCAGCACTTTCTCTGCGCCTTTTAAATGGAGATTCTTCTGACCGCAGAGTGCTTACTTCTTTGAAAATAAAGTACAGACGTTCCTGCGGTTGTAATCCGTCTATGGAAGGCGGAAATATGGGCACCTACAGAAACCTTCTTGCATATTATGATGATATTTCCAATATCGACTTCCTTTTTGACTTTGTTCGTGGTACATCATCCTTTGAAGAAATTGCTTCTTCTCTTGTAAGTATTGGTTATATGTTTGGTTTTTCTACAGTTACAGCCTGTATGTATGATGAACCAGTTCCTTTTGCCAGAGAAGACAGCATTGTGGTGCAGAATTCCGTGCAGCTTGCAATGCATTTAAATTTTGATACCAAAGAAATTATTATTCCAGAAGATGCAGAAGTTTTTGATCCTCATGACCATCTGATTCCGCTGGATTTGCAGAAAACAGATTTTTCAAAGGGTGGCCAGTATATTTTGCAGCCAATCTTTTTAGGTCAAAGACAGTACGGTTATGCAGTTTACAGATTGCGCCGTCCAGCTTTTGCCGTGAACGGAATTGTACTTAAAATCTTAAATAATGCGATTGCCCAGGGCTTTGATTATTCAAGAACTGTTCGTCGTGCAAAAAATCTTGATACTGTTAATCAGTCTCTTACTTCTCATAACATTGACTTAAAAATCAGGTCTAGTACAGATGAGCTTACCGGACTATTGAACCGCCGCGGTTTTCTTACAAATGCACAGAAAATTGTTACTCTTGCAACAGAAATTGGCTTAAAAGGTCTTGTCTGCTTTGCAGATCTGGACGGTCTTAAGAAAATTAATGACAATTATGGTCACGACTATGGTGACATCGCCATAAAACTGCAGGCTAAGGTTCTTAAAGAAGCATTTAGAAAAACAGATGTTGTTGGCCGCCTTAGTGGAGATGAATTTGGTATTGTCGCTGTAGATGTGGACGCCTCTTTTGTAGAAACTCTGCGCTCAGAAATAGAAGAACTGGACGCTAAATATACAAAAGAAAACAATCTTCCTTTTGAACTGTCTGTTAGTCTTGGCGCGGTTCCTTTTGATGAATCCATTACAGATTTGGCAGAATTGCTAAAACGTGCCGACGCAGATTTGTACACTCAGAAAGAAATTCATCATGAAAAAATGAGCAAAGCTTAGCAGGGTAATTATGCGCGAAAAGTTTTCCTTTATATCAGAAGAAACTCAACGTCTGGACGAGTTTTTGCGCAAAAATCTTCCTCAGGCAGCGGGGAAGGGAGAAGATTTAGTTTTTTCCAATTCAAAAATACGGCGTCTTATTACGGCCGGCTGCGTAAGCGTAAATGGGCGTGTTGTTTCTAGGCCCGCCTTTGAACTGAGGGGCCGTTCTGCTGTTGGCGTTCAGTTTGACCGCGAAAAGTTCTTTTATGAAAAACAGCCAGATGATGTAAAGTTTACCCTTACAGAAAAAGATATTCTTTTTGAAGATGAAAACCTTATCTTTGTGAATAAGCCAGCTTTTTTCCCGGTAGAACAGACTATTACAGGCAATCGGGACAATCTGCATGATGCTCTTGTAGATTTTCTCTGGGCCAGAAACCGGGAACTGCGCAATCCCCCTTATGTTGGAATTATGCATCGGCTGGACCGGGAGACCAGTGGGGTAATCGTCTTTACAAAGACCCGTGCCGTAAACAAAGAGATGCACGACATTTTTGAAAAACACGAACAGCAGAAAGAGTACGTTGCCCTGTGCACTCCCCACCATCCTAAAGGGGGAACTCCGGTTCAGGGGACCCAGTTTACTGTAGAAAAGTTTATGGGACGAATAAGCAGTAAGTCTCAGGCTGGAAAGTGGGGCGAACTGAGCGAGTATAACGGCGGACAGTATTCCAAGACAGACTTTTTTGTTTTGGGGGAAGGCGCGGCGGAAGGAATTGCCTGCCTTATTATAAAATGCATGCTTTTTACCGGGCGAACCCACCAGATTCGCGTTCATTTAAGCGGGGAAGGGCTTCCAATTTTAGGTGACGCCCTTTACGGCGGAATGTCTGCTAATCGTCTTTATCTGCATGCTTGCCGGCTTGCTTTTACCTGTGGCGGCAAAAATTATGATGTTACAGCGCCCCTTCCCTGGTAAGAATGGTTACAGAGATTTGAAAAAATCTAGAAAAAAATAACAGTTTTTTCTTGACGATTTATGTTATAAATCAGTAATTTTATATTTAGAATAAGAAAACAAGAGGATTTCTAATGGCAGAAGAAAAGAACGAACAGGCAGAAAATCAGACAGAAAACACTGCTGCTCAGACAGAAGAAACTTCTGAAGCTGCGGAAGAAAAAAAGGAGCTTACTCCTGAAGAAAAAATTGCAGCTCTTGAAGCAGAAAATGCTGATTTGAAGGATCAGCTTTTGCGCCGTGCTGCAGATTTTGACAACTATCGCAAAAGAATGATGAAAGAAAAGCAGGATACTTATGATTATGCTAATGCATCTCTGCTGGGTGACCTTCTTGATAGTCTTGATAACTTTGACCGCACACTTGATGCTGCAAAGGATGCAAAAGATGCAAAGTCTATTGCAGACGGCATTAAGATGATTAACAAGAATCTTGTTAAGATGCTGGGCGACAAATACGGACTTGTTTCTTACGGAAAAGAGGGTGATGATTTTAATCCTGATGAGCACGAAGCTATTGGCCGTGTTGAGGATGAAAAGGCAAAGAAAGAAACTTTGCATCAGGTTTATCTGAAAGGATACAAACTGAAGGATAAGGTTATTCGCCATGCAAAGGTAATGGTGAAGGTACCAAAGAACTAAACTTGTAAATTGTAAGAGGTGATAAATATGGGAAAAATTATTGGTATTGACTTGGGAACAACAAACTCTTGTGTTTCTGTAATGGAAAACGGTGAACCAGTCGTAATTCAGAACTCAGAAGGTGGACGTACAACTCCTTCTATCGTTGGTTTCACAACAAAAGGTGACCGCATTGTAGGTGCACCTGCAAAGAACCAGATGGTTACAAACCCAAAGAACACAGTTTATTCTGTAAAACGTCTTATTGGACACAGATTTACAGAACTTCAGGGAGAAGCAACAAAACTTCCTTATACAGTAATTGATAACGGTGCAGACTGCCGTGTAGAAGTAGAAGAAAATGGTGCTAAAAAGCGCTATTCTCCACAGGAAATTTCTGCTTTCATCCTTCAGAAGATGAAGAAAACTGCAGAAGACTACCTTGGACAGGAAGTTACAGAAGCTGTTATTACAGTTCCAGCTTACTTTAATGACTCTCAGCGCCAGGCTACAAAAGACGCTGGTAAAATTGCTGGTCTTGATGTAAAGCGTATCATCAACGAACCAACAGCTGCTGCTTTGGCATTCGGTTTCAACAAGGATCAGTCTAAAGAACGCACAATCGCTGTATACGACCTTGGTGGTGGTACATTCGATATTTCTATCCTTCAGCTTGCTGACGGTGTATTTGAAGTACTTTCTACAAACGGTGATACACACCTTGGTGGAGATGACTGGGACCGCACAATTGCTAACTGGCTCATCGACGAGTTTAAGAAAGATACTGGTATTGACCTTTCTAAAGACCCAATGGCTATGCAGCGTCTTCGTGAAGCTGCAGAAAATGCAAAGATTGCACTTTCTAACCAGACAACAACAGATATCAACCTTCCATATATCACAGCTGATGCAACAGGTCCAAAACACTTGCAGAAGTCTTTGAGCCGCGCTCAGTTTGAACAGATGACAGACAGCTTGTTCGAAAGAACAAAGGAACCATGTAAGAAGGCTTTGCAGGATGCAAAACTTTCTACAGACCAGATTGACGAGGTAATCCTTGTTGGTGGTTCTTCTCGTATGCCAAAAGTTCAGGAAGTTGTAAAGGCAATCTTCGGAAAAGAAGGAAGCCGTTCTGTAAACCCAGATGAAGCTGTATCTATCGGTGCTGCTATTCAGGGTGGTATTTTGAACAAAGATGTTAAGCAGGATATTCTTTTGCTTGATGTTACTCCACTTTCACTTGGTATTGAAACAATGGGTGGCGTATTCACAAAGCTTATCCCAAGAAATACAACAATTCCTACAAAGAAGAGCCAGATCTTCTCTACTGCTGCTGATGGACAGACTGCAGTTTCTATCCACGTATTGCAGGGTGAACGCGAAATGGCTGACCAGAACAGAACTCTTGGTCGCTTTGACTTGGTAGGTATTCCACCTGCTCCTCGTGGAGTTCCACAGATTGAAGTTACATTCGATATCGATGCTAACGGTATTGTACATGTATCTGCTAAGGATCTTGGTACAGGTAAGGAACAGCACATCCAGATTACTTCTTCTTCTGGTTTGAGCGATGCAGAAATTGAAAAGATGGTAAAAGATGCAGAAGCAAATGCAGCTGCAGATAAGGCTAAGCGTGAAGGTGTTGATGCTCGCAACGAAGCAGACAGCATGATTTACGCAACAGAAAAATCTCTCAAAGATCTTGGAGACAAGGTTGATGGCGCAGAGAAGCAGAAGATTGAAGATGCAATTGCAGCTTTGAAGCAGGCTATGCAGGGTGACAATGTTGAAGATATTAAGGCTAAGACAGAGGAACTTAAGCAGGCTTCTTACAAGATTGCAGAAGAAATGTACAAGCAGCAGGCCGCTTCTGGTGCTCAGCCAGGTGCTGATGGTGCCGCTGGCGATGCAGGAGCAGATGCTGGTGCTGGTGCAGAAGGCGAAAATAAGTCTGGCTTTGATAAAGGTTCTGCAGACGATGTAGAATACGAAGTTAAAGATGAAAAATAAGCCTAAAATCGAAGAACCGTTAAGAAACAATGCGGCTGCATTGTTTTAGGTTCATCGAAAAAATGGCTCGAACGAAATCTGTGATTTCGTAATCATTTTGAAACGGCCCCGCTTATTGAAGACGGGCCGTTTTTTTGATATATTACTGAAAATAATTTTATACGGACTAAGACAATGGCAAAGCGTGATTATTATGAAGTATTAGGAATTGAAAAGGGTGCTGATCAGGAAGCAATTAAACGTGCGTATCGTAAGCTTGCTGTAAAATATCACCCAGATAGAAATCCAGGAGATAAGGAAGCTGAGGAAAAATTCCGTGAAGCTACCGAGGCTTATGAAGTTCTTTCTGATGATAAAAAACGTCCTCTTTATGACCAGTACGGCTTTGCTGGTGTTGACGGCATGGATCAGGGTGGCGGTGGAGCTCAGTATTCACACGCCTTCCATGACTTTAGCGATTTGTTCGGCGGCACAAGCGGCGGTTTTAGCGATATTTTTGACAGTATTTTTGGTGGCGGCTTTGGAGGCGGTGCTTCTCGCGGTGGTGGAAGAAGCAGTGGTCCTGCTGCCGGTTCAAGCTTGCGCTATGACCTTCATATTCAGTTTAAAGATGCTGTTTATGGTACTTCTGCAGATATTCACTTCAAACACAATGAAGCTTGTTCTGCCTGTAAAGGTTCTGGAGCTGCTCCAGGTTCTTCAAAGAAAACTTGTCCAACTTGTAACGGAATTGGACAGATTCGTCAGGGCAACGGTTTCTTCTCTATTCAGCAGACTTGTCCAAAATGTCGTGGAAAGGGTCTTGTTGTTGATAAGCCATGTACAAGTTGCCGTGGAACTGGACTTCAGGAAAAATCAAAGGCAATGTCTCTTAAGATTCCTGCTGGCGTAGATGACGGAAAGCGAATTGTAATTCGTGGTCAGGGAGACGCTGGAGAAAACGGCGGACCAGCAGGAGACTTGGTAGTAGTATTGCACATTGAACGCCATCCAAACTTTGAGCGCGATGGAAATGATTTGTACTGTGCAGTACCAATTTCTATGGCTCAGGCAGCACTTGGTTGTGAAATTTCTATCCTTTCTCTTGATGGAAAGCGTGTTACAATTAAGGTTCCAGATGGAACTCCAAACGGAAAGCTTTTGCGCATAAAGGGCGAAGGTGTTCCTATTGCTAACACAACAAGAAAGGGTGACCTTTACGTTAAGGTAATGGTGCAGATTCCAACAAGACTTTCTTCAAAACAGAAGGATTTGCTTAAGCAGTATATGGACCTTGAAAATCCACCTTCGGATCCTCAGCTTATGCCGCTTTCAAAACTTGCGGAATAAAAATCCTTTAAAAATTGTATCTTTAATAACTTTTTTCTGCAAATATGCCGATTATATAGTAGAATAGTAGTGATACGTTCAACTGTAATTCAGAGGTATACATGTATAAAGCGCAGAAAAAAATTGTTTTAGTTCTTGTTAATATATTTGCAATAATTAGTTTTATTTTAATAAGTCTCTTTCTGCTCCCTAAAAAGACAGCAGGATTATTCTCTATTTATACTTTTTTAGTTGTACTTATTGTTTTTCTTGTTGTTGTATTCTGGGGAAATAGAATCAGAGCCTATTTAATTTCCTATGTACGAAAGCATACATTGGAATCTGGTGAAACTATAATCCTTAATAACTTTATTGACCGTCTGCGTTTCTGCTATACACTTGATGATTTTTACTCTGCAATTGGTGATATTCTTGAAAAGCAGGGAGACTGTTCCGTTCTTCTTGTAGACCGTGTTAAAAACTACACCCTCTACAACAGCCCAAACCGCCTTTCTACATCCGAAGAAGTGAAGAACAAGCTGGACTCTCACTTTACAGACACCTGGCAGGATGGTTTCTTCTATTTTGACCGCCATATTGGTGTAACTACAAACTACCGCAAGAGCCGTGGTTTCTTTATGTGCTATGATAACCAGCACCTTTATGTTTTCTGCCGCTACACAAGACTTTTTGACGTTTCAGTTTACAAACGCCTTTATGAAGAATACAAGCGCTTTATTTCGCGAACCAGAACAATCTCTGAGCTTTCCGAAATTTCCGCAACAACAAAGGAATGGGAACAGCTTGCTGAAACTCAGCAGTCATTCCTTCCACAGAAAATTCCTGATATTCCAAAGCTCAAGATTGCAACTTACTACCGCCCTCTTGTAAACGTATCTGGAGACTATTTCTCTATTCTTCCAATTGATTCATCAAAGACCCTGCTCATGCTTGGAGACGTGTCTGGTAAAGGTCTTCCAGCTGCCCTTATCATGGGTTTGGTAATGAACACTGTAAAGATTATTGAAGACAAAGAAGACCTTGTTGGTGTGCTTCACGCAATTGATAAGTCAATTAAGGGAATGCACCTTCAGGATAAATATACCGTATTGTTCCTTAGTGTTGTTGATACAGAAAAAATGCGAATCCGTTATATTAACGCTTCCATGTCTGACCCTCTTATTCTGTCTCCTTCTCCAGACGGATACCGTATTAAACCTCTTACCTCTAATGCTTCACTTATTGGTATTTTGGACGTTGGTGATGTAACAGTTGCAGAAAAACGATTGTTCCGTGGTGACACAATCTTGATGGCAACCGACGGTGTGTCAGAAGTTATGGATGATAGTGGTGTAGAGCTTGGTGATACAGATATTTACAAGAAAACTCTTATGGCCGGAGCCGCTAAGTCTCCTCAGCAGATGGTTGATGATATCGTTGACTTAATCTGGAAGTATAATGGTGATAAAAAACTTCACGATGACGTTACAATGATGATTGCTAAGGTAGGTTACTAATATGGTATATGTTTATTTAAATATTGCAGTTGCCCTCTTTTTAGGCTTCTTTACACATTTGATGGACAAAAAAGTAAAGACAGACAACAGAGCTGTAGGTTCCCTGTCCATCGCCATGCTTTTAACCACAATTGAAAGTATTCTCTTTGTTCTGATTATTGCCTTTAAGGATTTCTGGTTTGATGCCCTTACAACACAGGCAATGAAAATTGTATTCAGCCTGGACGGTATTTTCTTTACAATGCTCAGTTTTAGCCTTGTAGAGTTTGCTACTACAAAAAAGAATTCTCTGGTTCGTATGATTAAGTACGTTCTTTACCTTTTTGCTGTAGTTATAGTATATGCAAAGTTCAGTACAATCGATGTAACTTTGGAAAATGGTGTAATCATTGGTTCTGAATTCCTTTTCTCTAAACCTGCCAGAAACTTTTTCCCATGGACTTGGGTAACCTTATTTAATGCAGTTTACAGATATGCAGTACCAATTGTCTGCTTCCTTTTCCTTACAATGCTGCAGGAAGAAAAAGCAACTCAACTGGAAAAATATCAGTCTGCTGTAATTGGTGAAGCCTTTTTGCTCATGTGGATAATAAGCTTTGCAATTCAGTTTATTGCAACAATTGACCCATCATTCTCATTGCTCTTCCTTTATTCATATTTGTTCTTGTATGTTGTTATTTACATGGCACTTACAAAAACAACTGTACCATCAGGAAAGGCAATGTTCGTAACCTTTATTAAGACAATCCTTTCTTATCTGCTTCCAGCTGCTGCAGTTGGTGCCCTTTGTACCTTCTATCAGCCTGCTGGAGACAGCATGCCTCTGACATTTATTTTCGGATTCTGTCTGTATGCTGCCATCGGTATTCTGGTTGCCCTTAAAGTTAGTGATCTGCTTTCTAATTCGTCTAAACTTTATACAGCAGATTACGAAGCTGCCCTTGAAAAAGACCTTGCAAGTGTAGACTACAAGGGTGCAGAAATGGATGCCATTATTGCCAAGATGTTTGATATTCTTAAAAAGAACGTTGAAACATCTTCTATGAGCGTTTACATTCTGACAGGTTCAAATGAACTATCAACAGCTTATTCTTCAAATAACGTAGACGTAAAAATCCCTCTTAATACTATTATGTTTGATACCTTGCTTAATATTAACAAGAGCGTTGTTGTATCAACAGAAATAGAAAAAGAGCACGACCTTGCAGTTATTAAAAATGAACTGGAAGACTTCTTTAAGCTTACAAAATCTGATGGCCTCTTTATCTTGAACGAAGGTCATAACATCTTTGGTATCATCACCCTGGGACGAAAGATAAGTGGTGACCACTACAAGGAATATGACTACAACGTGTTTGTAAAGCTTTATTCATACTTCTTCGTATTTGGTTATTACATGCGTAACATCAAGAATAAAGATGTAATTGGTATCGTAAACCGAGAAATTCGCATGGCATCTCAGATTATTACTTCTATTCAGGAAAACCTGGATCATGTAAAGAATCCAAAAATTGATATTGGATACCTGATGGTTCCATCACACTCCATCGGAGGTGAATTCATTGATATGATTCGCCTTACCTCTACAAGACACCTCTTCGTAGTAGGAGACTTGTCTGGTAAAGGTATTGCGGCTTCCATGAACATGGTCATCCTTAAGTCCATTATTCGTGCTTACCTTACCGAAGTTCATAACTTTAAGCAGCTGGTTGTAAAACTGAACACCTTCGTTCGTGACTCTTTGCCAAAGGGAACAATCTTTGCGGGTCTTTTTGCTTTGATTGACTTTGAAACAGATACAATGTACTACATCAACTGTGGTATTCCTGCTTTGATGGCCTATACTCAGGTTTATAACAACGTAATTGAAATTCAGGGTAGTGGACACGTTCTTGGATTCGTAAAAGATATTTCTCCTTATATTTCTGTAAAAACTTCTAAGTTGCAGCGTGGTGATATTATTCTTGCCTGTACAGACGGATTGGTACAATCACACTCTCTGCGTGGTGAGCAGTTTGGTAAAGAACGCATTCAGCAGGCTATTCTGGATAACTCTACATATCCTGCTCAGCGCATGGCTCAGTTTATCTTTGATGGTCTTGTAAAGTTCATGTCAAAGGAAATGGAAGATGACGTTTCTATTTTGACTCTTAAATATGAAGGTATTCCAGAGGTAGCAAAAGAGCCTGTTGAAGACCAGGCTGATGGCACCACAGAGGCTGATAGCACCGTTGCCCCAGACGATATTGTTTCTCAGGCCGATGCAGAGGCTATGATTGCCGCCGCAGCTGCAGACGCCGCTATGGCAGAAGCTGAAGCTGCAGAAGTTGCAGACCAGACTGCAGAGCTTGCGTCTCAGGTAGAGCAGGCTGAAGTTGCAGATGAGGAACCTGTTTTTGAAGAGGCTTCTGCTGACGAAACAGTTGCCGCTGCTTCTGAAGAGGCCTCTGAACCATCAGCAGAAAGCGCACCTGCTGCACCTGCTTTTGACGACCCAGATTTACCACCTGGATTTGAAATGCCAGATTTAAGTGACCTTGATGCAATGATGAAGGAGGCTGGACTCTAATGGAAAACCTAAAAATTGTAGAAAAAGATGGTGCTAACTATCACTTATATGAACTTGAAGGCGCTCTGAACGCCTATACTCTTGGTGAATTCCAGAATCAGCTCTATGAGGCTGTTCAGAAAAACAATATTATTCTTGATATGTCTAAGCTCATAGAACTTGACCCTGCAGGAATTGGCTTCCTTATGGCCGCCTTTAAC
>JAEEGH010010819.1_pt1 | contig 20833 bp, 9 predicted proteins | sample 9134181 | NCBI WGS metagenome assembly JAEEGH01 (sample SAMN16246544, study PRJNA631951) | gut metagenome | biome: gut microbiome; feature: rumen; material: DP-attached | host: Bos | place: Iran: Karaj | collected 2018-10
ACGGATGTGGCGCTTCTGGCCACCTACGTCAAGGCCCGCGGCAGCGGCGTGGACATCGTCCCGAACTCCGGTGACCTCAACGGCGACGGCAAGGTGAACATGACGGACGTGGCACTGCTGGCTACCTACGTCAAGGCCCGCGGCCAGGGTGTGATCATCCAATAAGGTTTCCGTGTTCGGCAAACCGTTTTCAGAGGACGGGAGACGCGAAAAACGCGTCTCCCGTTTTTCATGTTTACCGGGGTAGGACATCTAGAAGAGGCGGCGCAGACAACGATTTGGGGGAGGGGGAACCAGCGGGGGATCCTTGACCATCGTCCCAGATGCGCCGGGCAATGCGCGGCCCGACGCTTGCGGGAGCCCCGGCGTGCACGGTCTTCCATTTTTTTCATTTTCCTGCCATAGAGCCGCTGTTTTCTATGGACAAGAGCCGGTTTTTCTGCTATATTTAATTTGGGATTGTATATATAAATTTGAAGAGATCATACCGACAAAGCAAGATGCTTGAAAGGAGATGCCCATGAAAGCGAAGAGGTTTTTGTGTCTGCTCATGACCTTGGTAATGCTGGTATCCCTGTTCCCGAGCGCCGCGCTGGCGGAGGCGAGGGGGACGATCGCCCCGGCGGAGGAGCCAGCCCCGGCGGAGGAGCCTGTGGGGGCGCTTTACGAAGCGCCCGAAGAAAAGCTTCTCGCCGAGCCGACGGAGCCCGCCGAGCCGACGGAGCCAGAGAAGCCGGAAGAGCCGGAGGAGGATCCTTCGACTCCGCCGGAGAGCGGCGACTCTCAGGATGACACGGAGCCGGAGGAGCTTGTGGACCTGCGCTTCCTCTGCGATCCGGCGGAGGCGGAGATCACGGTCTTTGACCCGGCGGATCCGGACGAGCTGACCGGAGAACCGGCGGAGATCGACCCGGACGAGGACGACGCGTATCTGTACCACCTCCTGCCCGGCGAGTATCTCTACACGGCTGTCTGCACCGGCTATGAGCCGATCGAGAAGGAGCCCTTCACCGTGGATGCGGAGAGCGACGCGACGGTGGAGCTCCTTGTCGCGCTTTCCGCCGTCCGGGAGCCGGAGCCTCCCGTGGAGGAGACGCCTGCCGATCTGGTCCCCGCCGAGGAGCCGGAGCTTGTCCCCGCGGAGGATGAGCTGGATCCGGGATCCCTTCTGCCGATCGGGGAGCCGGTGAAGGTCTCCGGTACGGTGAACGCCAGTTCCCTGGCGGAAAGCAGCGATCTGATCCTCGAGGGGACCACGACCCTGAACATGGACGTGGAAAGGACGCTCCGATCCATCAGAGGCCCGTATGACCTTACGATCACGGGCAGCAGCAAGCTGATCATCCACACCACCCTCACCAACGGCATTGACGTCAGCTCTCTCACAGCCTATACGAGCATGGATATCTTCACGGCAGACATTGGCATTAAAGCGGACGGCCCTGTTCTCGTGAGGAACGCCGCGCTGCTGAAGATCTGGTCGGAAACTGCGGTCCAATCGACGGATTCCATTGATATTGAGGCGAATGTGATCGACATCGACTCCGAAAACATTGCGCTCAGTATCGGCCTCGGCGGCACCAATAAAACGCTGCGTGTAAGTGCGGGTGACCTTACGATCAATACCGGAGGGAACGGCATCTATTCGTACGTCACGCCTGTGACGGTGCTTGTCTCCGGCACGGGTTCGATCGAAAGCACCTACAAAAACTCGGATGATGCAGGCTTCTGCATCAAAGCCGGCGGCACCGTTACGCTGGGCGGCGGCGGCGTGCTGACAATGAAAAGCTGGAACACCTGTGTGAAAGCAAGCGACGCTGTCTCCTCTTCGAATCTGTCGCTGGATCTGTACAGCTCCCGCGGCTCCTGCATCGATGCGGCATCCTTTGCGATGACCCCCGCCGCCCTGCTGAAAATGCGGTCCTATTACAGCGCGGTCAAAGCATGGCGTTTCATCGATGTTGCAGCGGTAACGGTGGACGTTGATTCACAGGCCCACGCGTTCTGCCTGGACAACATCAGCTCGGCCCAAATGCTCCGCCTTGTCGCGGTCAACTTAACGATCGAAGCCGATCTCAACGGTCTCTATGCACAAAGCGCGCCGATCACGTTGACGCTCAGCGGCGAAGGCACGCTGACCACCTACTACAATGGCGTGGATGACAAGTACGGCTACGGTATTTCCGGCAAAACGGTCACACTGGGCGGCGGCGGTACGCTGAGTGTGCGAAGCACGGAGACCTGTATCAATGCGCTCGGAGCAGTCTCCGCGTCAGATCTGTCGCTGGATCTGTACAGCAACCGCAGCTTCGGCATCGATGGATATACCGTTGCGATATCGAACACACCCTCGTTGGAGATAAGCTCAGGCGGCAGCGCGATATATGCCTGGTCTGCCATCGATGTTGCGGCGGGAACGATGGACATTTTTACGGATAAAACAGCGTTCATCGTGAGCGACACCGATCAGGCCGGATCGATCCGCGTGAGCGGGGCCGATCTTTCGATCGAAGCCAGATACAACGTCATCACTTCACACGGCGCCGATGTGACGGTGAATGTAAGCGGCACGGGCACGATGACCAGTCTCTGCGACTTCTCCAGCACGGAGCAAGGCTACGGCATCATAGCCGGAGGCGACGTCACGCTGGGCGGCGGCGGTACCCTGACGATAAGCAGCAAGAAAGACTGTATCTATACCGCCGGCTCGGTGACCGGCTCGAACCTTTCCCTGGATCTGACCAGCACTGGAGACGACGGCATCGATGCGTATAAGTCTGTTCAGCTGACGAATATCCCGACGCTGAAGATCACGTCTCAGTCCGACGCGATCGTGGCTTTCGATCAGATCGTGGTCTCAGCGGGGACCCTGACCGTTGACGCCGGATGGAACGGTCTCGTTGACTTCAGCTCCAAGGAAGACGACTCGATCACCGTGACAGCCGGTACCCTGTCCATCGAAGCTGATGGGAACGCCATACAAACCACCGGCGGCGCGGTGTCGCTGACCGTGAGCGGCACGGGCCTGCTGAAGAGCAGCTACAGCGGCACGGACACGGATTACGGCTACGGGATCAAGGCCGCCGGGAACCTCACCCTGGGCGGCGGCGGGACCCTGACGCTGACCGGGAAGTGGCAGGGCGCACGCAGCCTGAGCGGCGGGCTGATCCTGGCCAACGGCACTACTTACTACGCGGAGAGCACCGGCGAGCACGACGCCCTCTACGCCTACGGGGGCATCAGCCTCGGCAGCTCCCTGGTCATCTGTGTCCCGGCGGGCGGTTCCATCAGCAGCGACGGGAGAACTGTTGTGGACACGTATGGGAACAACGCTTCCTACGTGGCCATCGGTGAGCCGCTGACGGGTACGCTCCTCATGGAGAACGCCGGCGGGGACTGCCGTGTCGGCGGTCAGATCAAGGTGATCTGCAGCGGCGTGCCTCGCGACGCGGCCTATGTCTGGCAGACCAGCGAGGACGGAGCGAACTGGACGGACATGTCGGAGTCGGCCCAGGCCATGATCGACTCCCAGAACGTGATCAGCGTCACCCGGACGGCAAAGCTCTCGGAGTCCGACCGATACTTCCGCCTCCGCGGCTTCCGCGACGGCATGATCGGCGAGCTCTTCAGCGAGCCCATCCACGTCATGCGCGCGTATAAGGTGCGCTATTATCCCAACGGCGGCAGCGGCACCATGGACGACGTGGGCGTCTGGCTCCACGTGGGGGACAGCTACACCCTGCTGGAGAGCCATTTCACCCCGCCGGTGCGAAAGGGCTTCAGCGCCTGGCGCATCAACGGCGTGGAATACCAGCCCGGCGACGTTATCACCATCGCCGGCGAGACCTCCATCTATGCCGTGTGGGAGAGGAGCGAATGGCAGATCCAGTTCTCCTCCGGCAGCGGCAGCGGCGCCAGCGGGACCATGTCTCCGCTCACCGTGCCCTGCGGACAGAGCTTTACCGTGCCCGCCTGTACCTTTACCCCGCCGTCGGGGAAGGTCTTTTCCCGCTGGGGCGTCACCGGCGGCAAGTACTACCAGCCGGGCGACGTCATCACCCCCAGCTCCGATATGCTCCTGGTCGCCGAATGGCGCAGCAACCAGACCGTCGTGGGCTTTGATCCCAACGGCGGCTCCGGCTCCATGAACCCGGTGAACCTGACGCCCGCTCAGGCCGCGGCCTACACGGTGCCGGAGTGTACCTACAATCCGCCCGAGGATTCCGTCTTTGAAAAATGGCAGATCGTCACCCCGGGCAGCAGCGAAACGGTTTACGCGCAGCCGGGAGACACCGTTGCCCTCTCGGGCTTCAATGTCACGCTGAAAGCCATCTGGGCCCTGAAGCCCTCTTTTGAGGTGAGCTTCAGCGCCAACGGCCACGGCACGGCGCCTATGCCCCAGAGCGTCATGCAGGATCACTACGCCCAGGATCCCGGCGCGATCAGCGCGGAGGGCTATACCTTCCTGGGCTGGTATAACGATGCGGCGGGGACCAACCGCTTTGACTTCGCCCACACCGCAATCACCGGGAATATCACCCTCTACGCCAAGTGGATGGAGGGCATCACCGCCATCTCGATCGACGGCTTCCGCCTCCCCGAGGCCGGTCTGACCTCGACGCGGCCCCAGCTGGTCACCACCGGCGGGTCCTATGCCTGCACGAAGATCGAGTGGTACTGGCCCAGCAGCAACGCCGGCAGCGGCTATGCGGTCAGCTATACGCCCATCTGCTTCGAGATCTCCACGGAGTATCACGCGATCATCACCCTGGAGACCGTGGGGGACGCCCTCTTTGACCCGAACACAGCGCTGCAGAGCGTGACCATCAACGGGGATACGTATGGCGTGGATCTGACCCAGTCCGGCTTCGTGTCCGAGACCAAGTATCAGCTCGTTACCCTGCCCATCACCACGGAGGACCTGATCCCCATCGACGAGGCCCATTTCCCGGACGACGTCTTCCGCGCCATCCTGCGGAGGACGGTCTATGACACCAACGGCGACGGATACTTCAGCCGAACCGAGATCAACAACCTCAAGGAACTGAATCTCTCCAACAAGGGGATCGCCTCTCTTGCGGGCATCGAGTGTCTGAGCGAGCTGACGACGCTCAACGCCATCGGCAATGAACTGACCTCCCTGGATCTGAGCTGCAACTTTGAGCTCTATGAGGTCTACTGCAACCTGAACCCGGACCTGACGGAGCTCCTCCTGCCCCAGACCGCCTGGCTCAAGTTCCTGCAGTGCTACGGCTGCTCTCTCACCGGGCTGGACATTCGCGGCTGCACCTATCTCAAGCTGGCGGCGGAACAGACGCCTACCTCCGCCGCAGGTCACTTGACCTATTCGTATTTCACCGACAACACCAAGACGGCGCAATTGATCGTTGACGAGAACGTCACCCTGTATGCCAGCTACACCGCTTACGCCCGCGTGTGCTTCGAGCCCGGTCTCGGCACCGGCGACATGCCCTCCATCATGGCCAGCAAGGGCGAGTACTACACCCTGCCGGCCAACGGCTTCACCGCGCCGGAGGATATGTACTTCGTCGGCTGGAAGGATACCAGCACGGATACGGTCTACACAGCCGGACAGACCATGGAGCGCTATTTCAGAGCAGATGAGCACGAGGTCACCTTCGAGGCCCAGTGGAGAAGCAAGAAGGTCCTGACCATCACGGTCCCGGACGCCACCCTGGACCAGTCTGCCTTGGGCTTCCCCGTGGAGTTTACGTGGAACGGCACAGAGTCTCTCACTTCCGGCAAATGGCTCGACGGCTACGACGCGGAGACGCAGACAGGCGGCTCCATCAGACAGAGGCTGCCCGCCGGTTCGACCTGCTTCGGCATGATCACGTTCCCGCGGGGCGTCTCCGCACAGACTATCCTCAGAGCTCTTGGAGCCGGCGGGACCATGGTTCTGAAAAACGCCACGCTTGTGGATGTTGTCTCCAGCGGTTCAGGGACCTCGGTCCGCGTAACGCTGGTCGTCTCTCTCCAGCCCAGGACCTGCACCGTGAGCTTTATGAGCGGCGGCGGCAGCGGGACCATGGCCAAGAAGACCAATATCTATCCTGGCTCCACGTACACGCTCCCGAACTGCGGTTTTACCGCCCCGCCGGATATGGTATTCGGATATTGGAGCCTGGCCTGGGCCGGATCCTCTGTCCACGATGACGTCCTGGGCCTGCCGAGCATCACCGTCACCGTCGATGAGGATCTGACGCTCATCGCCCGCTGGAACGTGAGCGCCGGGGCCATCCCCGTCACGCCGGATCACTTCCCGGACGACGACTTCCGCGACTATGTCAGCACATACTGCGACACGAACCACGGCGGATATCTGATCCCCGCGGAGATTGCCGCAGTGACGAACATCTGCATGGAGGAGGATCACGACGTCCACAGCCTGCAGGGGATCGGCTATTTCACCGAGCTGGATTCTGTTATCATCGACAGTCAGGCAAATCTGACCAGCCTGGACCTTCGCGCCAACACCAAGCTGACGCATGTGGAAGTCTGGGACAACGCCCTTACCGAGCTGCTGCTGGACGGTCTGGAGGATCTGCGCTTGCTTGACTGCGACGGCAACCAGCTCACCGAGCTGGACGTCTCCCAGTTCCAACTGACCGAACTCTATTGCTACAACAACCCCCTCGCCGTGCTGCAGCTGGGCGAACAGCCCCAGCTCAAATACCTGCATTGCCAGGGCACCAATGACCAGCTCCGGATCCTGGATATCCGGGATTGCCCCTATCTCCTCGACGCCTATGAGAACGGGACGCAGACCACCCAGAGCACAAAAGTCAAGTATGACGGCCCCCTGGGCGACACGCTCTTCGTGGACATCAGCACCGAGATCCTCACGCCGGACTGCGTCTCCATTGACGTGACCCACTTCCCGGATCCGCTCTTCCTGGATCTGGTCGGCCAGCTCTTCGACACGAACCATACCCAGTGGCTCACCCCGGCGGAGATCGCCGCGGCCAGGGAGCTCGTCATCGAGGATACGGAGATCGCCAGTCTCGAGGGCATCGAGTACCTCACCGCGCTGGAGAGGCTCACATACCAGGACGGCACCCTTGAAACGCTGGATCTGACCCGAAACACGAAGCTGCAATACCTGGACCTGAACGGACAGGAGAACCTCGAGGTCCTGAACCTCGGCGAACTGCCCGATCTGCGGTCCCTCTATCTTGAGAATGCTGCCTATTTTAGCTCCCTGGATCTTACCGGGTGCAGCGCTCTGGAGGAAGTACACTGCCAGGGCAGCTGTCTGGAAACTTTGACCCTGGGCCAGCAGGCGCATCTGCGCATCCTGGACGCCTTCTGGCTGGATGCGCTGGAGGGCCTGGACATCAGCGGCTGCCCCATCCTCATGGACCTGCTGGAGAACACGAGCCCCAGCGTTGAGAACTGGGTGATCACCTTCACCGACGGCGAGAACAGGCTGCGCATCGATGCGGGAGCGGTCATCAACGGCTATGTCCAGCCGGGCTTCCTCGCGGATCCGGCGGACGTCACCGCCGCCATCGAGGACACGGCGGTCTTCACCGTGGAAATCGAGGGCGCTCGCCTGGCTCTGCAGTGGCAGTTCAGCGCCGACGGCGGCGAGACCTGGACAGATCTGCCCGGCGCGAACAGCGAGACGCTTGAGATCGCCGTCGCCCCGGACATGGACGGCCGGCTGTTCCGCTGCGCCGCCACCGGCGTCTACGGCATCACCGTCTATTCACGCAGCGCCACGCTGAGCATCAACGGCGGCCTCTGCGGCGAAACGGCCTACTGGAAGCTGCAGGACGGCGTCCTGACCGTCTACGGCGCCGGGGATATGTATGACTATACGGCCAACAACGAAAAGGCGCCCTGGTATGACCTGCGCACTTCCATCACCTCGGTGCTCATCCGGGACGGCGTGACCTCCATCGGCAAGTACGCCTTTGATTCCTGCTCGAAGATCAGCTCCGTCTCCATCGGCGGCGACGTCACGCGCATCGGCATCGGCGCCTTCCGTTATTGCACATCTCTGACCTCGATCGCGGTGCCCGACGCCGTGACCGACATCGGCTTCGATGCCTTCATGCATTGCGAGAAGATGGAGACCGTGACCATCGGCAGCGGCGCCGCTTCCATCGGCGGAAACGCAATTTCCGGCTCCGCCTTCGAATTCTGTTACAGCCTCAAGTCCATAACGGTGTCCCCGGCCAATACCGCTTACTGCTCCGAGGACGGCGTCCTCTTCAAGCTGACCGACGGCGTTAAGACTGAGCTCAACTGCTATCCTGCTGCCAGGGAAGGCGAGAGCTATGAGATCCCGGACACCGTCACCAGCCTGTTCCGGTATGCCTTCTATAAGAGCAAGTATCTGAACTCCGTGACCATTCCCTCCTCAGTCACCGAGATCAATATTTACTGTTTTGCCTACGCGAACGATCTGACGGAGATCACCTTCCTGGGCAGCGCGCCCGGCACCATCAAGTCCAACGCCTTCTATAATGTGACCGCCACGGTCTGGTATCCGGACGACGGCTCCTGGACCGAGGAGAACCGCCAGGACTACGGCGGACACCTGACCTGGATCCCCTGGCGCGGTCAGTGCGGCGATAATGTCTACTGGGCCCTGGAGGACGGCGCGCTCCGCCTTACCGGCTCGGGGGCCATGTGGAACTACACCAACGACGCGCCCGCTCCCTGGAAGGACAGCCTGGACCGGATCAACGCGCTCTATGTGGAAGAGGGCGTCACGAAGCTCGGCAATTACGCCTTTGCCGGTTGCGCGGTCCTTACCTTCGCCGACCTTCCCGAGGGCCTTACCGCCATCGGAAAGAATGCGTTTTACGATTGCGCCCTGCTTTGGGAGATCAGCATCCCGTCCACCGTGACGTCGATCCTTGATTCCGCCTTTATGAACTGCGGATCCTTGACCGAGCTGATCCTCCCTGAAGGCCTCACTTCCATGAACAGCTATGTCTTTAAGAACTGCAATGCGCTCAGAAGTGTCAGCATCCCCTCAACGGTGACCCGCATTATGGGCAGCACCTTCGAACTGTGCAGCTCTCTCACGGACATCACCATCCCCGCAGGCGTGACGGTCATCGGCGGTGGCGCCTTCGACAAGTGCTCTTCCCTGACCACCATCACCTTTGAGGGCTCCGCGCCGCAGATCTACGACACGTCCTTCCGGGACGTCACCGCTACGGCCTATTATCCCGCTGGGGACGCGAGCTGGACCGAGGACATGTTCCAGGACTACGGCGGCCACATCACCTGGGTATCCTACGCCGTCTATGTCACCGTCACCCTCGATCCCGGCGACGGCACCGTCGATCCGGCGACGATCCAGGTTCTTATCGGGCAGCCCGTGGGCGAGCTGCCGACGCCCGTCCTGGAAAACTTCGGCTTTGACGGCTGGTTCACCGCCGCGGGCGACGCGGTGACGACGGAAACGGTCTTCACCGAGGACGTCACCCTCGTTGCGCACTGGCACCGCTGCGGCGACATCAACGGGGACGGCAAGGCGAACATGACGGACGTGGCGCTTCTGGCCACCTACGTCAAGGCCCGCGGCAGCGGCGTGGACATCGTCCCGAACTCCGGTGACCTCAACGGCGACGGCAAGGTGAACATGACGGACGTGGCGCTTCTGGCTACCTTCGTCAAGGCCCGCGGCCAGGGCGTGGTGATTCACTGATGCGCACAGACGCGGCCGATCCGTCTGTTGAAAACGAAGCTGCGACGAGACGCCTGAAAAAGTATTTGTGAGGTGTTCGACATGAAAGGAAAACGGATCTGCAGCGTCCTGGTCTCCCTGATCCTGGTCCTGAGCCTGCTGCCGCTCCCGGCAGCGGCCGCGGATCGGGGCGCCATCGAGTACTCTGTGACTCTCGTGCCCGGACAAGGAGAAGGCTACGGCGCTGCGTTCAGCAGCGCTTTCCAGGGGTCCATCCCCACCGGCCGTGAGAACGCCGGGAACTGCGAGTTCTATTACGAGGACGACGGGACCATGGGCTTCAAGACGGACGTGGGCTGGTATCCGAGCGACTGGAGCTCGCCGATAGAGGGTGTGGGATTTGCCGGCTGGAGCGACGGCGAAGACGTATATCACAGGCTGGACGGACCGAGCACGAGACTGACCGCGGTATGGGGCGGCGAGTGGTACGATATCCCGTATGGGGCCTGTATCGTTGGACCTTCGACCATCACCCTGACGCACGGCGGCTATACGGACGCGGTCTGGTACTCTGAACAGATCGAGCTGTTCGACGCAGGCGGGATCGAGATCGATCTCGAAGCCGTAGCAGGGGAGATGGTCGGCCCTGGCCCGAGCATCCCTTTCGGGATCACAGGCGGCGACCACCCTGCCGACGGGACGTACAGCAGTTCTTTTTACTGGTATACATGGAACGTGGATCCGGATGAAGAGCATCCGCTGGCGATCTATGTGGATCCGGACGCGTTCAACGCGGCCAGGGCTGAGTTTCCCGGGACCTATACCGCTACGATCACGTACAAGATCGTGTGGCTACGGGACTCGGCACCGTACTATCCGGAAGGGCACAGCGGTGAGATCCAGCTGATCCTGACGGTCCCGTCCCACGGCGGCGATGTCAACGGCGACGGCAAGGTGAACATGACGGACGTGGCGCTTCTGGCAACCTGCGTCAAAGCCCGCGGAAGCGGCGTGGACATCGTCCCGATCTCCGGCGACCTCAACGGCGACGGCAAGGTGAACATGACGGACGTGGCGCTTCTGGCTACCTTCGTCAAGGCCCGCGGCCAGGGCGTGGTGATTTACTGAGGTTTTAGATTTTAGGTTTTAGGTTTTAGAAGAAGGGGGACGCGGAAACGCGTCCCCCGTTATTGTATATTGAAAACCACTCGTTAGACGAGTGGCTTTCGATATAAAAAACACCCGCCGTCTTTTGACGGCGGGTGACAGACAGCAGACAAACCAATGCGGCATGACTTCGACACGCATGGGGGGATTGTGAAGGGGGGAGGGTATGCCCCCCTTCACGTTCAATCTGTGCAGGAACGGGAACCTTTTTTCGGAAGTTCCCGTTCCTGCATGCAAGCTGTCGACACTTTGTCGACAGCTTGACACCCGCCGTCTTTTGACGGCGGGTGTGCCCATGTTCTGATGCGAGAGGATCAGCCGATCTTTTTCAGCTTTTCGTTGATCCAGTCCAGGATGTCCTTCTTCACATCCTCCTTGTTGATCTCGTTGAGCATCTCGTGCCGTCCGCCGGGATAGAGCTTCATGCGCACATCCTTGAGTCCGGCCGCGCAGAAGGCGTTGTAGGCCCGCTCCACGCCCACGCCGTAGTCGCCCACGGGGTCGGCGTCGCCGGACATGAAGTAGACGGGCGCCTCCTTGTTCATCTTGTCGATGTTCAGCTGATTGGTGATGAACTTCACGCCCTCCATCATGTCCCGGTACAGGCTCACCTTGCAGACAAAGCCGCAGTACGGGTCGGCGATATACTTGTCCACCGTGGCCTCGTCCCGGCTGATCCAGTCGAAGGGGGTACGGGGCTTGTCGATCTTCTTGCAGTAGGAGCCAAAGGCCATGTTGTTGAGCGCCGTCCCGTCTCCCCGGGGGCCTTTGAGCTTCGTCAACAGACTGGCGGCGGTATAGCCGGCCAGGATCATCGCCTTGTTCTGGTGCCCGGTGCCGCTGAGAATGGCCGCGTCATACCGGTCGGGGTGCCGGATCAGGTAGCTGCGCACCACAAAGCTGCCCATGCTGTGACCGAAGAAAATATAGGGCAGGTCGGGATAATCCCGTCGGGTCAGGTCGCGCAGAATGTCCACATCCCGAACCACATGCTCCCATCCGTCCTCCTCGGCGAAAAAGCCCTGCTGCTCGGGCATCCGGATCGATTCCCCATGTCCCAGGTGATCGTCCCCCACACAGACGATGCCGTTGTTCGCCAGGTATTCCATCAGATCGTCGTAACGGCTGATGTGGTCGGCCACGCCATGCTCGATCTGCACGACGGCCCGGGGCGTTCCGTCGGGAATGCACTTGCGGGCGTGAAGCAGATTCTCTCCCGTGCTGGATTCAAATGTAAAATCTTCAAATTTTGGCATGGAAACTTCCTCCCGTCTATGATAAAATATCCCTGTGATTCTGCATAAATATTACACGCGTTTTTTCTCTCCGTCAAGCGTCAATGCGGAAGAAACTGCGTGCTTCGGGCCGCTTTTGCCCGAAAAACGGACAGAAAGTGGGGGACAGATATGAAAATCAGCCTGAAATACTTTGTGGATGGTCTGCAGCCGGTGGAGAAGCTGGCAAAGGGCGACTGGATCGACCTGCGCGCGGCGGAGGACGCGGAAATGAGAGCGGGGGAGTTCCGCTATCTGCGTCTGGGCGTGGGGATGATCCTCCCCGCCGGCTACGAGGCCCACGTGGCGCCCCGCAGCAGCACCTTCAAGAACTTCGGCGTCCTGGTGGCCAACTCCTTCGGCGTCATCGACAATTCCTACTGCGGCGAGGAGGACGAGTGGCGGCTCCCGATCCTGGCCATGCGGGACACGGTGATCCATAAAAACGACCGGATCTGCCAGTTCCGCATCGTGGAAAAGCAGCCGGAGATCAAATTTGAGGTGGTGGAGCATCTGCGGGAGGAGAGCCGGGGCGGCTTCGGTTCCACGGGGGTGTGAGTTTTGCGTTTTCAGTTTTGAGAAGACGAAAGGAACGCTTACTCAAAACGCAAAACTGACAGCAAAAGAGCGCTGAGGAGAACATCTCCCCAGCGCGCTTTTGCTGTCGAAATACTCAGCTGATGATATCCCGGGTGTCGCGGGCGATGACCAGCTCCTCGTTGGTGGGGATCACGAAGACCTTGACCTTGGAATCGGGGGTGCTGATCTCAATGTCCTCGCCGCGCTTCTTGTTGGCCTCGGGGTCGATCTTGACGCCCAGGTAGCCGAAGTACTCGGAGATGGCGGCGCGGGTGGCGCTGCTGTTCTCGCCCACGCCGGCGGTGTAGACGATGGCGTCCACGCCGTTCATGGCGGCCACGTAGGAGCCGGCCACCTTGGCGACCCAGTAGTGGAACATGTCCAGAGCAAGCTTGGCCCGCTCGTTGCCTTCGGCAGCGGCCTTGTCCAGATCCCGGAAGTCGGAGGAGACGCCGGAGACGCCCAGCACGCCGGACTTCTTGTTCAGGATGTTCAGCATCTCGTCAATGCTGTAGCCGTACTTGTTCATCAGGTACTGGATGACGCCCGCGTCCAGATCGCCGCAGCGGGTGCCCATGGGCAGACCCACCAGCGGGGTGAAGCCCATGGAGGTGTCCACGCACTTGCCGTGGTCGATGGCGGCCAGGGAGGAGCCGTTGCCCATGTGGCAGGAGACGATCTTCAGCTCCTCGATGGGCTTGCCCATGAGCTCCGCGCAGCGGGCGGAGACGTAGCGGTGGCTGGTGCCGTGGAAGCCGTAGCGCCGCACGCCGTTGGAGAGGTAGTACTGATAGGGCAGGGCGTACATGAAGGCCTTGCCGGGCATGGTCTGGTGGAAGGCGGTGTCAAACACGGCGACCATGGGCACGTCGCCCATAACGGCCTGGCAGGCCTTGATGCCGGTGATGTTGGCGGGGTTGTGCAGCGGCGCGAAGGGGATGCACTCCTCGATGGCCTTCATCACGTCGTCGGTGATGCGGACGGAGGAGGCGAACTTCTCCCCGCCGTGGACGACCCGGTGACCCACCGCGTCGATCTCCTTCATGGAGTTGACCACGCCGTACTGGGGGCTGGTCAGCTTGTCGATGACGGCGGCAATGGCCTCGGAGTGGGTGGGCATGGCCACGTCCTCGTTGAAGACCTCCTTGCCCTCCACCAGCGGGGTGTGCTTCAGGTGGCCGTCGATGCCGATGCGCTCGCAGAGACCCTTGGCCAGCACGGCCTCGGTCTCCATATCGATCAGCTGATACTTCAGGGAAGAGCTGCCTGCGTTGATGACGAGAATTTTCATAAATCGTTTCCTTTCACTTGTAAACTTTGGGGAAATTCGATAGAATACACGCACAGACTATTGTAATACAAAACCGGAAAAACGCAAGTGTTTTTTCCGAAGGAGTCCGTCTATGGCCGTCATTGGGATCGTCTGCGAGTATAACCCCTTCCACCGGGGCCACGAACTGCATATCCAGAAAAGCCGCGCCGCCCTGGGGGAGGAGAGCCCGGTGATTTGCGTACAGTCCGGCGACTTTGTCCAGCGGGGCGAGGCCGCGGTGTACGATAAGTTCGCCCGGGCGGAGGCCGCCTGCCGCTGCGGGGCGGATCTGGCGGTGGAGCTGCCGCTCCCCTGGTGCCTCAGCTCCGCGGAGGGCTTTGCCCGGGGCGCGGTGAGCCTGCTGGGCGCCCTGGGGTGTACGCACCTGAGCTTCGGCAGCGAGACCGGGGAGCTGGATGCGCTGCAGGCGCTGGCAGACACCCTGCGGGAGCCTGGCTTTCTCCTTGAGGTCAAGGCGCTGCTGGAGCGGGAGCCCAATCTCTCCTTTGCCGCGGCGCGGGAGCGGGCGATGCAGCAAAGGCTGGGCGATCCGGCCCTGCTGCTGCGCCAGCCCAACAACATCCTGGCCGTGGAGTATCTGAAAGCCATCGGGGAGCTGGGTCTGCCCCTTGCGCCCCTGCCCATCCTGCGCGAGGGCGCCCCCCACGACGGAGAAGGGGACGGGAGCGGCCCCCGCTCCGCCTCCGAGCTGCGCCGCATGCTGCGATCGGGGGAGAGCATCGCGGGGGAAGTCCCCCGGCCGGCGGAGGAGGTCTACGCCCGGGAGCGTGCGCTGGGGCGGGAGCTGCGGGACCCGCGTCTGCTGGAGATCGCCCTGCTCTCCCGCCTGCGGATGCTGGAGGAGGCAGGTTATGTCAACTTACCGGATGCCTCCGGCGGCCTGGGACAGCGGCTGTGCCGCGCCGTGCAGGAGGAGGCGAGCCTGGAGGGGATCCTTGCCGCGGCCAAGAGCAAGCGCTATGCCCTGGCCCGTCTGCGGCGGATGTGCCTCTGCGCCGCCCTGGGGATCCGGGGAGAGATGACCCGGGGGCTGCCGCCCTATGCCCGCGTTCTCGCGGCCAATGCCCGGGGTCGGGCGCTGCTGCGGGAGCTCTCTGGGCGGAGCAAGCTGCCCATCCTCACCAGACCCGGCGCCGTGCGGGAGCTGGGGGCGGACTGCGAGGCGCTCTTCCGTCTCGGCGCCCGGGCTCACGATTTCTATGTCCTGGGCTTTCCCGAGGAGGAGCAGCGCCGCCCCGGCGAGGACTGGCGCCGCATGCCGCGGCTTGAGTTTTCAGTTTTGAGTTTTGAGAGAAAGTATGAACCGTAGGGGAGGGCCTTGTGCCCTCCCGATCTATAGCAAGAAAAGGTTCGGCGAATTCGTACATTCTGCGAATTCGCCGAACCTTCTTTTCACGATTGTGCCCTGTGCTGCCGGGAGGGGGCAAGCCCCTCCCCTACGTCGGTGCCCAGCCTGCGCGCCATTTTTCGTCCGTTTAGGGGAGAGGCTCGACGTCTGTCGGCTCTTCCTCCTGCTCCGTCTCCACGCCCTCCTCCGGGGCGGGCGGGAGCAGCGCGGCATAGGACAGCTTGCCCCGGCAGGGGGGATAGGAGGAGATGTCCCAGCGGTAGTGCCCCCACATGGTCTCATCCGGCAGCAGGAAGCCGCTCTCCAGGCCCTGCTCGGCGCAGACGGACACGTCCACATGGTAGGAATCGCCGTTTATCTGGATGATGTTCCAGCAGCGGCTGCGCCAGTTTCGCTGCCCGTAGACCACCTGGCAGGGGATGTCCAGCTGGCGGCAGAGCTCCACATAGGCCAGGGCCATGCCCTCGCTGTTGGCCTCGCCCAGGATCAGCGCGGAATAGATGTCGCTCTGACCGCTCTCGGCGTAGCTGCAGTTTTCCAGCAGATATTCGCAGGCGGCCAGGGCGCGCAGGGCGGGGTCGGCGGAGAGCTCATCCTCCCCGGCAAAGGGCGCCAGCGCCTGCAGCGCCTCCCGGCGCTCCGCCAGCTCCTCCGGGCTCATGCTGTAGTTGAAGTTGATCTCGTACAGGCGCTGCATCCCGGTGCCGCTGAGCATGTTCACCGTGACCCGGGGCTCCCGCGGCTCCGCGATGGGGTTATTCCGGTAGACGCGGCTGGCCAGACCCTCCACGTCCTCGGCCGAGAGGGAGCTGCGCCCGATGAGCACCACCAGGCGGCTGTCGCCCCGCTGGATGGCCTCCCGCAGCTTGGCCTCCAGGCCGTTGGTGAGCTGCAGACGGACGATGCTGTCCCGATCCGCCTCGGTGTAGCGGATGGTGAAGCGCACCTCGTAGTGGTTCACCAGCTTGCTCACGTCGTAGGAGATGGACTCCACGCAGTAGGCAAAGAGCGCGTCCTGGGTGCGCACCTGCCAGCACACGGCGGCCAGATCCGCGTTGATGTCCCCCGCGTAAGCCGCGTCGAAGATCACGCGGACGTCCTTCGCCCCCTCGTTCAGCAGATCCACCAGCAGCTCCCGCAGCTCGTCCACGTCCCGGACGGTGATGCTGTCCTCCTCCTCGCCGGCAGGCTCCTGCACAGGGGGCTCGTAGTCGGTGATGGAGACGTATTCCTGATCAAAGAGATTGCCGCACCCGGAGAGCAGCAGGGTGCAGACTGCCAGCAGCAGCGCCGGCAAACGGCGTTTCATGGAAATCACCTTACCTCCGCTATGTTTTCAAAGCCTCTGCCGAAGACGTTTTTGGCGTCCGTGATGATGACGAAGGCGTTTTCGTCCAGATCCCGGATGGTGCGGCGCAGCTCGGGGATCTGGCTGCGCTTGATGACGCAGAGGATCACATGCTTCTGCTTGCGGGAATAGGCGCCCTCGCCCTCCAGGATGGTGACGCCCCGGTGCACGTGGCCGCTGGTCAGCTCCCGGATCAGCTCCTCGCTCTTCTCGCTGATGATGTGGCAGACGCAGGACATGTCCAGCCCGTAAAGCACCAGGTCGATGACCTTGGTGACCACGAACATGGTGATGACGGAATACATGGCGCTGTCGTAGTTCTTGATGATCAGCGCGTAGGCCAGAATGATGGCCGCGTCCAGGATCAGCATGATGGTGCCGAAGTTGAGCTGCATGAAGCGCGTGCGCAGGAGCTTTACCACAATGTCGATGCCGCCGGTGGTGGCGCCGTAGTAATAGATCATGCCCAGACCAACGCCCTTGATGACGCCGCCGATGACACTTGCCAGCAGGGGGTCGCTCGTCAGCACCAGGCCCGTCAGAGCAAAGAGATCCACGAAGATGGAGGACAGGGCCATGCCAACAAGGGAGCTGATGAGAAAGTCCAGCCCGAAGTGCCGCCAGGCGACGAGGAAGAGGGGCACGTTCATGGCGATCACCATCAAGCCGATGGGCCAGTGGGTAAAGGCGTTGAGGATCATGGCGATACCGGTGACGCCTCCGGACACAATGCTGTTGGGAAACAGGAAGGCCTGAAAGCTGAAGCCGTAAATGAAGGAGCCCAGCACGATCAGGCCGTACTTTCGGATTTGCCGCCAGAGGGCTTTGCCCGTCTTTTTGTCTTGCATCGCTTATTCCTCCGTCAAAGTCAGCTGCTCCTCGCCCCGATCCTCCGGCTTGAGAAGGGCGCCGGCGGCGGGGATGGAGCGGACGCGGTAGCGCTTCACGTCCCGGATGGGGGTGTCCGCCAGGAAAGCGGCGCCGGTCAGGACTTTCTTGGCCTTCAGCGCCATCACGCCCACGCCCTGGGTGCTGCGGCTGGTTTTGGGCTGCAGCAGGGAAGTGTGGAACACCAGGCAGCGGCCGTCGCTGGCCTCCACGGCGATGTCGGCCTCCTCCCGCAGCACCAGCACGGCGCGCACCGGGCTCTTGTCCGAATAGGCGCCCACCAGCTTGCGACGGTTGGTCTTGGTCTCGTAGGCGGAAAGCTCGATCCGGGCGGCCTTGCCGTTTTCAAAGAAGAGCAGCAGCTGTCCCTTGTAGTCCAGCGGGTCGAGCATGGCCAGCACGCTCTCCCCCTCGTCCATCTGCAGCCGGGTTGGCAGGTAGACGCCCAGAACGGAGGCCTTGCCGTCCTCAAAGTCCGAGACCCGGCACTTGTACATTTGCTGCTTGTCCGTCAGGAACAGCAGCTCCCGCCGGTTGGAGGACTCGAAGCAGGTCTTCAGCCCGTCGCCCTCCTTGTACTTCTGCTCGCCGCTCATCCGCAGGGATTGGGCGGTGATTTTTTTGAAATAGCCCTCCCGGGACAGGAAGAGCGTGACGGGATAATCCTCCACCGTCTGCTCCTCGTCAAACTCCTCGATCTCGTCGGCATAGACGATGACGCTCCTCCGGGGGGTGGGGAACTTTTTGTTGATCTGCTTGAGCTCATCGATGATGATCGACCGGAGCTTCCGGCGATTGTTCAGGGTGCTCTCCAGCTCCTCGATGGCCTTTTCCAGCTCCTCGGTCTCGGCGGTGCGATTGAGGATGTACTCCCGGTTGATATTGCGCAGCTTGATCTCCGCCACGAACTCCGCCTGAACCTGGTCGATGCCGAAGCCCGTCATCAGATTGGGCACCACGTCGGCCTCCCGTTCCGTGCTGCGGATGATGGCGATGGCCTTGTCGATGTCCAGCAGGATCCGCGCAAGGCCCTGGAGCAGGTGGAGCTTGTCCTTCTTCTTCGCCAGCTCGAACCAGACCCGGCGGCGCACGCAGTCCATCCGCCAGGCCGTCCACTCCTCCAGGATCTCGCCCACGCCCATCACCCGCGGGTTGCCGCCCACCAGAATGTTGAAGTTGCATGCAAAGGCGTCCTGCAGGGTGGTGAGCTTGAAGAGCTTTTGCATGAGCTTGTCCGGATCCGCGCCCCGCTTCAGGTCGATGGCCAGGCGCAGACCGTTCAGATCCGTTTCGTCCCGCATGTCGTTGATCTCGCGGACTTTGCCGGTCTTGATGAGCTCCGCCACCTTGTCCAGGATGGCCTCGGCGGTGGTGGTGTAGGGGATCTCGTACACCTCGATCAGGTTTTCTTCCTTCACATAGCGCCAGCGGCTCCGCACCCGGAAGCTTCCCTTGCCGGTGCGGTAGATCTCCGCCATCTCGTCTACGTTGAAGATCAGCTCGCCGCCGGTCGGGAAGTCCGGAGCGGGCAGCGTGGTCATGATGTCGTGATTCGGGTCGTTCAGCAGGTCGATGGTTGTCTGGCACACCTCGCTGAGATTGAAGCCGCAGATGTTGCAGGCCATGCCGACAGCGATGCCGATGTTGGAATTCACCAGAATATTGGGGAAGGTGGTGGGCAACAGCGACGGCTCCATCATGGTGCCGTCATAGTTTTCCACCATTTCGACCGTATCCTTGTCGATCTCGCCGAACAGCTCCCTGCAGATGTCCGAGAGCTTGGCCTCCGTGTAGCGGGAGGCGGCATAGGACATGTCGCGCGAATAGACCTTGCCGAAGTTGCCCTTCGAGTCGACGAAGGGGGTCAGCAGGGCCTGATAGCCCGCGGAGAGGCGCACCATCGTCTCGTAGATGGCTGCGTCCCCGTGAGGATTGAGCTTCATGGTCTGCCCGACGATGTTGGCGCTCTTGGTGCGGCTTCCGCTCAGGAGCCCCATCTTGAACATGGTGTACAGAAGCTTTCGATGGGACGGCTTGAAGCCGTCGATTTCCGGGATAGCGCGCGAGAGAATTACGCTCATCGCGTAGGGCATGAAGTTTTCGCGGATCGTAGAAACAATCGGCTGCTCCACTACCTCGCCCGCGCCGTTGATTACGCCCTTTGTCTTGGCGGGCTTTGGAGCTTTGGTTGATTTTTTTCGTGCCAATTCTTCTTCCTCCTCAGCTTACGTCAAGATTATCGATGTATTCGTTACCGTGCTCGACAATGTAGTCCTTACGCGCCTGCAGATTGTTGCCGATGAGGATGTCAAAAATCTCGGCGGTCTGAGCCGCGTCGTCGGGCATGACCTTGATCAGGCGGCGGGTTTCGGGATTCATTGTTGTCAGGTTCATCATGTCAGGTTCGTTTTCACCAAGACCTTTACTTCGCTGAATCGTGAACTTCTCCTCGCCTATCTGCTCGATGAATTTGTCCTTTTCAATCTCGTCGTAGGCGAAATAAAGCTCATTTTTAGTGGTGATTTCATACAGCGGAGATTCGGCGATGAACACCTTGCCCTCGTGAATCAGCGTCGGCACAAGGCGGTATATCATGGTCAGAAGCATTGTGCGGATATGGAAGCCGTCCACGTCGGCATCGGTGCAGATGATGACCTTGCTCCAGCGCAGTGCATCCAAATCAAACAAAGAGAGGTTCTTGTTCGCCTTTGACTTGACCTCGACGCCGCAGCCCAGCACACGGAGCAGATCGGTGATGATGTCGCTTTTGAAAATACGGTCATAATCGACCTTTAGGCAGTTGAGGATCTTGCCGCGGATGGGCATGATCGCCTGAAAATCGGCGTTACGCGCGAGCACGCAGGCGCCCTTTGCGGAGTCGCCCTCTACGATAAATAATTCCCGTTCAGAAATATCCTTGCTGCGGCAGTCCATAAACTTCTCGACGCGGTTGGTGATGTCGAGATTGCGCGAGAGATTCTTTTTGATGTTCAAACGCGTTTTTTCGGCGTTCTCGCGGCTGCGCTTGTTGATGAGCACCTGCTCCGCGATCTTGTCTGCCTCGAGCGGGTTCTCGATAAAATAGACCTCCAGGCTCTGCCGCAGAAAGGCGGTCATGGCGTCCTGGATGCCCTTGTTGGTGACCGCCTTTTTGGTCTGGTTGGCGTAGGACGCGATATTCGAAAAGGACGAGATGACGCAGACCAAGCAGTCGGCGATGTCGTCA
>JAEEGH010010820.1_pt1 | contig 20832 bp, 6 predicted proteins | sample 9134181 | NCBI WGS metagenome assembly JAEEGH01 (sample SAMN16246544, study PRJNA631951) | gut metagenome | biome: gut microbiome; feature: rumen; material: DP-attached | host: Bos | place: Iran: Karaj | collected 2018-10
AGGCGCGATGAGCTTCGTCGATGACGCCTATGTGACCGTTCTCGAAGGGGGAGCTTACGTGGTGTACGAGGCCGTGACGGTGACGTTCGTCACGGACAAGGGCGATGTCCCCGAGGCTCAGCGCATCGGCAAGGGCAAGACGGCCACCGAGCCAGACCCGGCCCCGGAATGCGAGAATTGGGCTTTCAATTACTGGACGCTCGATGGAACCGAATACGACTTCACGACGCCGGTGACGGAAGACATCGAACTGGTGGCCGACTGGAGACCCACCCGGCAGACGGTGACGTTCGATCCGTCTCCTTATGGTACGTTCCGCGGAGCGCCTACGACGAATATGATCTTTGAGATCGGCGAAACGTACCATGACCTGCCCAATACCACGCCGGACGGGACCCATGCACGCATCGGGTGGTATACCCTGCCCGATGGCCAGGGCGGGGAGCCCGTGGTGAACGGAGATGATGTCACCGTCGAGGCCGAGCGGACACTCTATGCTCACTGGACGGACAAGCAGACGGTGACCTTCGAGGCGCAAAACGGGAAGGATCCTTCGACCAAGGTTTTCATGGTTGGCGGAAGATACGGGTCGCTGCCGACGCCGAAGTGGGCCGGACATGCGTTCCTGGGATGGTTCACCCAGGCGGACGGCGGCAAGAAATTGTCGGCGACCAGCATTGTGACCACCCGTCCGACGCGGACGATGTATGCACACTGGACGACCGAACAGACGGTTATCTTCGACGCGCAGGGCGGGGAATGCAATCCCTCGACGATGGTCTCCACGATTGGCGGGCGCTACGGCTCCCTGCCGAAGCCGACCAGGGCCGGATACGTCTTCGAAGGCTGGTACACGAAGGCCGATGGTGGCAACCACCTCACGGCGAACAGCATCGTGACGACGCTGGAGACACGGACGTTCTATGCGCACTGGACCAACGAGCAGACGATCGTGTTCGATGCGCAAGGCGGAGTCTGCGATCCGCCAACGAGAGTCTGCACGATGGGCGGCCGGGTTGGCTCGCTGCCGAAGCCGACTTGGGAATACCATGTCTTCCTGGGGTGGTTCACGAAACCGGAAGGGGGAAAACAGTTCTCGGCGAACAGCCTCGTGACGACGGCGAAGACGCGGACGATGTATGCCCACTGGCTCAACGAGCAAGTTGTGACGTTCGAACCGCTCAACGGGACGGAATCCTGGACAGAAGTCTACACGATGGGTGACCGGTTCGGCGCGTTGCCCAAGCCAACGTGGGACTTCCACGCCTTCCTTGGATGGTACACGGAGCCGGAAGGCGGCAACCACTTTACGTGGCTCAGCATCGTCACCACAGCGCGAACCCGGACGATGTACGGCCAGTGGACGACCAATCAGCTGGTGACGTTCGATCCGCAAGGCGGGACGTGCGATACGGAGACGATGGTGGTGACGATTGGGGAAACGTACGGTGAGTTGCCGGTTCCGGTGAAGGAAGGCCACAAGTTCCTGGGTTGGTACACGCGGGTGGAGGGCGGCATGAAGATGTCGGCGGCCAGGGTTGTGAATACCGTGGCGAACCGGGCGCTGTATGCACACTGGGAGGAGAAGCAAGCCAGCGGATTGGCGATCACGGGCTTCTCCGCCAAGAAATCAGGAGGCGTCGCCGCACGTGGTGGGCGCGGACAGGCGAGTGCAGCAGTTTTGACCTTTGAAGCCGAGGCCGGATGCGTCTACGAACTCCAGTGGACGCCGATGCTGGGCGGAGAATGGACAACCCTGCGTCGCTGGACCGCGGACTCCGACGGCGAGGAGAGTGTCGAAGTTCCCGGCAATCCTGGCGAATCCAGCGGGTTCTATCGTTTGGCGATGCCCTCCGTTCCCGGAGAGTAGCTTCCTCCGTTGGGAGAACGGACTGGGGCAGGACGAGGACCGTCCTGCCCCAGATTGTCTCCAGAACCCACGGGTGGAAAAGGACTACACCAAGACGACGAATGGTTCGGTGTGGCACTTCGGAACAGGCAACGTCCCATGGCCGCACGTGGTTTGTTCCATCCCCTGGCCTTGTTCGCTGCGAAGCGTGACGGAGCAAATTTCGGAAAAAGAAACCGAGAGAGAGGGGCACGCGTCCACGGGGGCTTGGAGCAAATCAAGAAATGTTGTAGCCACAATGGGCCCGGCTTCGTCCGGGCCGCGGCCGGAGGACACAAGAGGGACGCTCCAGAAGCGTGCCTTGCGCACGGCCGCGACGAAGCGCGGCCCAGAAATGGCTACACTATTGCTAAAATGATCAATTGTTTGGGGTTCGGCTTTCAGCCGCGCCAATCCGTTAGGGGGCGACAAGAATGGCGCACCAGCCTTGCGGCCACTGTTTTCCAAAACTCTGATTGTCTTGTCGTGCGAAGGGGGGAAGTTCAGATTTTCCCCCCCCGTTTCCTCTCTGGACAATTCGGATCGCAACCGTCCCACAAGAAGTTCAATAGAAGTGGACAAGCGTTCGTGATATTTGTATCTCATTCTGGAAAAAAGATTGACGGATAGGGAGGGGCGCGCTAGAGTTGAAACGCAAATTGGCAAGGACTGTATCCACAAACCGGAGGTCGCCCCCCATGAAAAAATTGTTGAAAACACTAGCTTGTTCCGCTGTCGCCGCCCTCGTGGGCGCCAGCGCGTTCGCCAACTACGATTGGTATGACACCAGCATCGGAATCGGCGGCATCAAGAGCAATTTCCAGGACTGGTCTCGCGGCAATGGTGATCCGGACACGGATTTGGGTGCGCTGACCAGCTTGACCCTTTCCAGCGTCGAAATGAATATCTGGGACGACGACGACGACCGCGGCGGCGTCAACATGTTCTTCCGGCTTTACGGCGACGATGGCCAGATTGGCGGCGACGTGGACGTTTGGCTGGGGGGCGCCGAACGCATCGAAGGGAGCCTCCATGACTACTCCGTTTCCTATACGGGCCCGTACGATTTGGCGGATGCGTTCGGCGTCACGCTGGAGGACGGCAAGACCTACTATCTGAACATGTGGGCCAAGTCCTACGGCGATGCCGGCGACCACTGGTACAGCGGCGACGGCGACAACTACCACACCAAGTTCGTCTATTGTGGCACGCCCAAGACCTACACGCTGGTCGAAAGCGCGGACGACCTCGTGGTGGGCGCCGATTACCTCGTCGTCTCCACCGTGGACGGCGCCTACAGCGCGATGAAGAACGAAGTCAACGGCTCGGGCATCGGGTGTCTCGGCCTCGCCGATGACGCCATTTCCGGCAACACCATCTCCGCCGCCTCCGACGCCATCGTCTGGCAGCTCCTGGAAGGCACGGCCGTAGGCCAGTGCGAGTTGTACAACGCGGCGGCGAACGTCTTTGCCGCCGATTCCGATGACCTCGCTGGCCGCGCCCAGCTGCTGGCCGACGGCACGGATGCCCTTGCCCAGTGGACAATCGATACCTCGGCCCTGCCGGCCGTCAAGTTTTACAGCGTGTCCTATCCCGACCGCTGCCTGCAGCGTGACAACTTCGCGGCAAACGAAAGGTTTGCCGCATACGACAGGGCGCATGTGGCCCCCTGCCTCTACCGGGACGATTCGATGGTTGTCCAGACGGTGACCTTCGACCCGTCTCCCTACGGGACGTTCCGCGGCGAGCCGACGATGACCATGACCTTCGAGTTCGGCGGAACGTACCATGACCTGCCCGGGACCACGCCGGACGGGACCCACGCGCGCATCGGGTGGTTCACAACCCCCGATGGCGACGACTCCGGCGAGCCCGTCGCGGACGGGGATGACGTCACCCTGGAACTCACCCGGACGCTCTATGCGCACTGGACGGACAAGCAGACGCTGACGTTCGATCCGCAGAACGGCGAAGAACCCTGGACCGAGGTCTTCACAGTCGGTTCGACATATGGAACATTGCCGAAGCTGACGTGGGCGGGCCATGCGTTCGTGGGCTGGTTCACGGAAGCCGGCAAGAAGCTTTCGAACACGAGCAAGGTGACCACCCGTCCGGAGCGGACCATCTATGCGCAGTGGACGACCGAACAGACGGTTGTCTTCGACGCGCAGGGCGGCGACTGCGATCCCGCGACGATGACCGCCGAAATGGGCGGGCGCTACGGACCGCTACCGAAGCCGACCAAGGCCGGCTACGCGTTCGTGGGCTGGTACACGAAGGCCGATGGCGGCAGCCACCTCACGGCGAACAGCATCGTCACGACGCTGAAGACGCGCACGTTCTACGCGCACTGGACCAATGGGCAGACGGTGACGTTCGTCCCGAACGGCGGGACGTGCGACACGGCGACGATGGTTGCCACGATTGGCGAGACCTACGGCGAATTGCCGAAGGCGACCCAGGATGGATATATCTTCCGCGGCTGGTACACCAAGGCGGAAGGCGGCTCGAAGGTCACGGCGGCCGCCACCGTGACGTCCGCGAAGGCTCGGACGCTCTACGCGCACTGGAAGGAGAAAGGCGCCGCACCGGCCATCACCGGCTTCTCGATGTCGTTCCGGTCCGCCCGCGGCGCTACGCGGAGTGGAACGGCGACACTTCCCATCGCGCACAATTACACAGGCACTCAATCTTGGACTGAGTTGACCGGTTTTTCCGGCAGTGGTGTCGGCACCTACGCCGATGGCCGTTGCAAATTTGACAGCGATAACGATTGGCTCATGGTCCAATTCGATGGCGTTCCTGGCACGTTGACCTTCGCTGTGAAGGGGAACTCCGCTTCTTCGGGTACTTCCCCTGGGTCGTTCTTGGTGCAAGAATCCGCCGATGGCAGCCAGTGGACGACGGTGGTGGACTTGGCGTCCAGTGAGTTTTCCTCGACCGCCTATGCGAACTTTGGCCCCTATGCGCTGGCCAGTTCATCCAGATATGTCCGCTGGACGTATGCTCAAAAATACAACTTCAATCTCGGTCTGAACAACGTTTCCATCACCGCTGGATCCTCATCGGAGCCGACCGTGACATTGACCTTGGATCCGGACGTGACGAAAGTCGCTGTCAATGACATGGTGGAGATTACGGCTGCTGCGTCGGGCTTCAGCGGTGACGTGACGTGGTCCTGGACGGGGTCGGGTCTTGATGACGGGAATACGTTCGTGTTCGGAGCATCGGTGGCGGACGAGTATACCGTGACGGCGACGGCGACGGCTGGCAGCCAGACGGCCTCGGAATCGGTGACCTTCACCGTCTGCGAGCCGCATGCGATTATCGTCACCGCGGGCGAGCATGGCGATGCGGAGGCGAGTGCCGCCACGGCCATCGAGGGCACGATGGTCACTGTGGATTGGTTGGCGGATGATGGCTACACTCTGGATACCATCAAGGTCAACGGCGCCCCCATTGACGGCACGTCGTTCGAGATGCCGGATGCCATCGCCAACGTGAACGTTACGTTCAAGGAGAAACCGGCCGGGTTCGAGAAGATCACGAGCCTTGACCAGCTGACGGACGGCGAATACGTCATCACCGGCGTGAAGGACGCTGACGAGTTCGCGATGAAGGCGGCGGTTTCGACGACCTCCACCAAGTACATCCTGCGCCGCACCACAGCCGTCACAATAGAAGATGGAGCCGTGACCGATGCCGACGACGACATCATCTGGACGCTGGCGAAGAACGACGATGACCAGTGGACGATCTACAACTCCGCCACCGGGTATGTGTACCTCGCGAGCAGCGCGAACTCCGCCAATATCGAATCGGAACCCGATGCAAACAACAAGTGTCTCTGGACCATCTCGCTCAACAGCGATGGCGACGGAACATTCTCGGTCGTGAATGTCGCATATGATGCGCGGCACTTGCGTTTCAACAACGCCAACAATCAGGAACGGTTTGCGTGCTATCAGCGTAGCAACTCCGGTCTGACGGGCAGCGGGTTGAACTTCTACAAGGCGCCCTCGGCTGCAGGGACCCAGACGGTGACGTTCGATCCTTCTCCGTACGGGACGTTCCGCGGCGAGGCGACGATGGAGATGACCTTCGATTTCGGCGGGACGTACCATGACCTGCCGAACACCACGCCGGATGGGACGCATGCGCGCATCGGGTGGTACCGGGTTCCCGATGGCGAGGAAGGGGAGCCCGTGCTGGAAGGCGACGAGGTTTCCGGTGATGCAACGGTGACGTTCTATGCGCACTGGACGGACAAGCAGACGCTGACGTTCGATCCGCAGAACGGCGAGGATCCGTGGACGGAGGTCTTCACGGTTGGCTCGACGTACGGAACGTTGCCGAAGCCAACGAAGGCGGGCTATGCGTTCGTGGGTTGGTTCACGGAAGCTGGCAAGAAACTTTCGAACACGAGCAAGGTGACCACCCGTGCGGAGCGGACCATCTACGCGCAGTGGACGGACGAGCAGACGGTGGTCTTCGACGCGCAGGGCGGAAGCTGCGATCCCGCGACGATGACCGCCGAGATGGGCGGCCGCTACGGACCGTTGCCGAAGCCGACCAAGGCCGGCTACGCGTTCGTCGGCTGGTACACGAAGGCCGAAGGCGGCAGCCACCTGACGGCGAACAGCATCGTGACGACGCTGAAGACGCGCACGTTCTACGCGCACTGGACGGCCGAGCAGACGGTGACGTTCGTCGCGAACGGCGGATCGTGCGACACGGCGACGATGGTTGCCACGATCGGCGAGACTTACGGCGAAATGCCGAAGGCGACCCAGGATGGATATATCTTCCGCGGCTGGTACACCAAGGCGGAAGGTGGCTCGAAGGTCACGGCGGCCGCCACCGTGACGGCGGCCAAGACCCGGACGCTCTACGCGCACTGGAAGGAGAAAGGCGCCGCCCCGGCCATCACCGCCTTCTCGGTGTCGCCGCGCGCCGCTACATCCGCCACCCGTGCCGCTGGTGCCGGCATCCTCGAGTGCACGCTCGTGGTTGAGACGAGTGCCGACTTCGTCTACGAAGTCCAGTGGACGACCTCGTTGCTCGGCGAGTGGACGGTCCTGAAACACTGGACCGCCGCTGAAGACGGCGAATTCCCCGTCACGGTTGAAGTTCCAGCTGATACCTCTGCTGGATTCCTCCGGATCGTGGAGTTTGACGAGGAATAAGACCAATCCTATACCGGATTGCCATGCGCGGCCGCGTTTCCACGCGGCCGCGCTCATTTTATACGAGCGACATGTCGCATCATCTGGAGTGTTAGTGCATTTTGGGCAATAGTGTAGCCGTTCCCGGGAGTGGCGCGTTTCGTTGCGGACGTGTGCAAGGTATGCCTCTTGATCGTCCATCTTGCGTCCTCCAGGGACAGCCTGGACGAAGCCGTGTCCGACGTGGACCTTCGAACACTGACCATCGACCATGGACCTTCAACTGTCCGGCCGCGCTTCGTCACGGCCGGGTGCAAGACACGCCGCCGAGCCGTCCATAAGAAATCCGCGGGGCCGACCCCCGACGAAGCCAAGACCTTGTGGCTATGGCATTTCTTGATTCGCTCTAGTTTCCAAGGAACCCGCCAAGAGGAACCTGAGAGCGAAAGACAGTGTTGTTCCAGTGAGGGGGACGGTAGGAAGTCGGATGTGGAATCCTGAGTGGAAAAGGAAATGGCTCCGAAGTTTTCACTTTCATCTGAAAGGGCCAAGTGGCGCGACAGGCGGACAGAAGTCTGCAGAGGCCATGGTTGCCTTCAGGGCGGCTATGGCCCGAAACAAACGTAAGCCTGATTGACTGAGAGTCGCCGGTTATGCCACCGCCCGCGCCTTTGGGGACAATTCCAGGTAGAGGCATTCATGGGGCCTCGACGCCTTGGACCGCAATCTTTCCCTCTCCTCCGCACGCCGTAAACTCGCCACCTGTTCCCCTCCCTCACCCTGATCCTCGGTCCGCCCAGCACAAATAATCCTCGAACTGTTTATCCTAAATTCCTCACTTCAAATACTCTATCCTTCGGTATAAATTCACACAGAGACACAGAGAGCGCAGAGTATTCAGGGAGTTCCATGATCCCAAGCAGCATTCATCGTTTCACCAAATGGGTGTGGTGACGGCTTCATCTTTGACCTGCCATCCATTTTCGCCATCCACGGTTTTCCAAGTTTTCTCTGCGTCCTCCGCTTCTCTGCGCCTCTGTGTGAGACATTCAAACGAGTTTTTTAGGTTTATTCGATTGCAGGATGCTGCAAGCGATTGCAAGCGGACGGGAGGGCAGGGGACAAAAAAAGCGCCGGAGCGGAGGCTCCGGCGCTTTTGTGTGTGTGGGCAGCGGCTAGGCGTTGCGGCCACGCTCGGCGAGGGCGGCCTTGCGGGAGAGGCGGACCTTGCCGTTGTCCTCGACGGAGAGGCATTTGACCCAGATCTCTTCGCCCATCTTGACGACGTCGTCGGTGCGGTTCACGCGGCGGTCGGCAAGCTCGGAGATGTGGACGAGGCCTTCCTGGCCGGGCAGGAACTCGACGAAGCAGCCGAAGTCCTTGATGCCGGTGACCTTGCCCTTGTAGATCTTGCCGGGCTCGGGCTCGGCGGTGAGGGCCTGGATCTCGCGGAGGGCGGCTTCGAGGTTCTCGGCGTTGTTGGAGAACACGGAAACCTTGCCGGAGTTGTCCTCGTCGATGTCGATGGAGACCTTGGTCTCCTCGGTGATGCGGCGGATGTTCTTTCCGCCGGGGCCGATGAGGGCGCCGATCTTGTCGGGGTTGATCTTGATGACCGTGATGCGGGGGGCGTGGGGGGAGAGCTCCGCGCGGGGGGCCGGGATGGTGGCCTCGATCTTGTCGAGGATCTTCTGGCGCGCGGCGAAGGCGCGGTCGAAGGCCCCGGCGACGAGGTCCCACTCGAGGCCGCGGATTTTGAGGTCCACCTGGAAGCCGGTGATGCCCTTGCGGGTGCCGGCGACCTTGAAGTCCATGTCGCCGCAGTGGTCCTCGGCGCCGATGATGTCGGTGAGGAGGACGGGGGCGTGGCCTTCGCCGGTCACGAGGCCGATGGAGATGCCCGCCACGGGGGTCTTGATGGGCACGCCGGCGTCCATGAGGGCGAGGGTGCCGACGCAGACGGAAGCCATGGAGGACGAGCCGTTGGAGCCCATGATCTCGGAGACGAGGCGGATGGTGTAGGGGTAGTCATCCGGGACGACCTGGCGGATGGAGCGCTCGGCGAGGGCGCCGTGGCCGATCTCGCGGCGGTTGAGGCCGCCCAGGCGCTTGACTTCGCCCGTGGAGTAGGGCGGGAAGTTGTAGTGGAGGGTGAAGCGCTTCTTGGTGGGGCCGCCGGTGAGGCCGTCCATCTCCTGCTCGTCCTGGCCGGTGCCGAGGGTGCAGATGCCGATGGCCTGGGTCTCGCCGCGCTGGAAGAGCGCGGAACCGTGGACGCGCGGCAGCAGGCCGACGTCGGCGGTCAGCGGACGCAGCTCGTCGACGGCGCGGCCGTCCATGCGCTTGTTCTTCTCAAGGACGCCCTTGCGGACGAGCTCGATCTCGAGGGTGTCGAAGAGTTTCTTGTAGAGGTTTTCGGTCATGACCTCTTCGCCGAAGGCTTCGACCATCTTCGGGAAGGCGGCGTCGAAGACGACGGCCATCTTCTGCTGGCGTTCCTGCTTCTTGAAGGTGAAGAGGGCGTCTTCGAGGTCGGCGCCGGCGATCTCGCGGATCTTGGCCATCTGGCCCTCGTCGGGGAGGGTCTCGGTGAAGGTCTTGGGCGGGAGGCCCATCTTGGCGCGGAGCTCGTCCTGGGCTTCGCAGATGCGCATGACGGCCTCATGGCCGAACTTCATGGCGGCGACCATGTCGGCGTTGGAGATTTCCTTGGCGGAGCCTTCGATCATCATGGGGAGGTCGTGGCGGCCGACGTAGACGAGGTCGAGGTCGCTCTGGTCCATCAGAGACTGGTCGGGGCAGAGGACGAACTGTCCGTTGATGCGGCCGACGCGGACGGCGCCGATGGGGCCCAGGAAGGGGAGCTCGGAGAGCTGGAGGGCGCAGGAGGCGGCGTTGATGGAGAGGATGTCGCTCTCGTTCTCGCCGTCGGCGGAGATGAGCATGTTGTTGATCTGGACGTCATTGAAGAAGCCTTCCGCGAAGAGGGGGCGGATGGGGCGGTCGGTGACGCGGGCGGTGAGGATTTCCTTCTCGGTGGGGCGACCTTCGCGCTTGAAGTAGCCACCCGGGATCTTGCCGGCGGCGTAGAAGCGCTCGCGGTATTCGACCTGCAGCGGGAAGAAGTCGATGCCTTCGCGGGGCTTGGAGGTGTTGGTGACGGCGGAGAAGACGATGGTTTCGCCGATCTGGGCCGTGGCCTGGCCGGAGGCTTGGCGGGCGAGGAGCCCGGTTTCGAATGTCAGGGTCTTGGACCCGATGGGGATGCTTACCGAGGTGGTATTTTTCATCTCTTTTTCCTATGTTGTTGGCGCCGGCGGGGCCGGAGCCGGGGTTTGGTTTCTGTCTTCGGACTTACAAAGGGGTGATGATGGGCGGCAAAAGCATGAACGCGCGCGGACAAGACATGGCTATCCGTACGCGCGACATGAGTTGCGGAGGGAAAAACGGGCGCGGGCGCGCCGAGGGGCGGAAAAGGCGGGGGAGGGGAGGGGCGGAGGGCGGAAAACCGCGGCCTTCTGCGTCGCCCGGCCCCGCCGAGAACGCACGATGGCGCGGAACTGCGCCTACCGGCGGAGTCCCAGACGCTCGATCAGCTTCTGGTAGCGGGCGAAATCGTTGTCCCGCAGGTAATCCAGAAGGCGACGGCGCTTCTGGACGAGAATCAGCAGGCCGCGACGGGAGTTGTTGTCGTGCTTGTGGACCTTGAAATGCTCGGTGAGGTCGGCGATGCGACGGGAGAAGAGGGCGACCTGGACTTCCACGGAGCCCGTGTCCTTCTCGTGCTGCTGGTATTCTTTCTTGATTTCTGCCTTGACGGAACTGTCAATCATGATTCTATCTCTCTTGCTACGCTTGCTTCTTCTATGATTCGTATTTGAAACGCGAGAAATTCTACGCTCCGAACCCCCTCCATGCAAGCGCAAAATCCCAAGGCGCGCGGCGCGCGCAGTAAAAAGTGAAAAGGGAAAAGTGAAAAGAGGGGGGCGGCGTTATCCAGAAGGGGCTGGCTCTAGAATCCTAGAACTATAGATGCCTAGAAAGGCTAGATTGCTAGAAAAAGAGAAGGGGAGACACAGGAAATTAGACAAAACTAATAATTTTTCTAAGAAAAAGTGACGATTGGGGTGGGCTCTGACTTGCTTTTGGGGGGCGGGGGGGGTATGCTTGGGGATGTGGACGGCACCAGCCGCCCGCAAGAACAGGACTTAGAAACAAGACCATCAGGAGGTATCTCATGGCTGCTATCGTGGACAAGGAAAAGTGTGGCGGATGCGGGACGTGCGTCGATGCGTGCCCGGTCGGCGCGATCAAGATCGAAGACGGCAAGGCCGTGGTGAGCGAAGGCGATTGCATCGAATGCGGCGCCTGCACCGGCGCTTGCCCCTGCGAAGCGATTTCGCTGCCGTAGCATTTCGGCCCAGCCGAAAAACGAGCCCCCTGGAGAAGGGGGCTTTTTTTGTGGAGTGAGGGGGAAGGGGGGCGAGGGGAGGGGGGGGCGAGAGCAGGGAGGATGGGATGGGTGGGATGATTGGGATTTTTGGGATGGTGTGCGGGCCTGAATACGAAAAAGCCGCATCCCGATGGGGGATGCGGCGGAAGGCGGGGCGGACTTGGGGCCCGGCCGGCGGGGGGCTAGAACTTGTAGCCGACGGAGGCGGAGACCATGTGGGCGTCGCCATCCTGGAACTTGCCGTCCCAGACGCCGTCCTGGATATGGCCGCGGACATCGCGGTCCTCGATGATGAGGTAGGTGTAGCCGAAGTCGCAGAAGAAGCTTTCGCCCTTCCAGCCACCACCGAAGGAGATGATGTGGCGGTTGTTGGCCGGCACCATGTAGTCGATGAGGTAGTCCGGGTCGGGGGTCTTGTCGTAGACGTAGCCGCAGCGGGCGAACCAGGCGTCGGTGAGGGCGTATTCGAGACCGAGCTGCCAGCGCCAGGTGTCGTGCCAGTTCTTCTTGGACTCGGTGACGGAGGCCTTGCCGAGGACGGCGGGGTCGTAGTGGATGCGGAGCTGGTCGTAGCAGTTCCAGAAGGTGTAGGTGAGGCCGAGGTTGACCTTGAGCTTCTCGGTGGCCTTGATGGAGGTGCCGAGGCGGAATTCGGCGGGGGAGGGGAAGTTGCCGTAGCAGGTGCCGCCGGTGATGGGATGGCCGCCGTCGATCGTGGAGACCTTGTACTTGCCTTCGATCTGCTGGCGGATTTCGCTCATGTAGGCGGCGCCGACGGACAGCCAGGGGAGGGCCTTCCAGTAGGCGCCGACGTTGTAGCCGAGCTCGATGTTGTCACCGGTGAGCTGCACGGAGACGTCCGGGTCCGCATAGGCCTGGCCCGTGGGAACGGCGCGGCGGAGGAGGAAGTCGAAGTACTGCACGCGGACGCCCGCCGCGACGGAGAAGTTGGTGCTGACGCGCCAAGCGAGCGAGGGATTGGCCTCGAAGGAGGTGATTTCGGCGCGGGTGACGGAATAGCGGCCGTTCCAGGTGGCGGGGCCGGGGTATTCGGCGCCGAGGCCGATGCGGGTGCCGAGGCCGAGACCGAACCAGATGGAGTCGGAGACTTCGCGGGTCAGGTAGGCGTTGGGGATGGTCCACCACTGGCTACGACCGTGCTCATACTGGCTGCCCCAGGGGGTGTGCGTGACGATGGTCTGACGGGGCTTGATGGCGGTGAAGCCGGCTTCGATCTGGGTGCCGGGCAGGTCGGTCATGGCGGCCGGGTTATTATAGATGACAGAAGGAGACGCCGGGTCGGCGGTGACTTCGGTGCCCATGGCATTGCCGCGGGCGGAACCTTCGAGAATGCCATAGCCGGCGGCCCAGCCAAGGGTCGCACCAGCCAGCATGGAGCTTGCGAAAATCAGCCCAATCGATTTTTTCATAGGATATTCCTTCTGTTCGGGGTCAATCAAGCCTTTGGCGCAGGCCAGGCGTCGGGCCCGGGACGGCAAAAGCGGGCGAAGAATAGGCGCATTGGGCCCCCGCCGCAAGAAAAAACGGTTTTGGGGCGCATTTGCGCAAGGGGGCGGGCGGGCGAAGTTTTCGACCGCAAACGATTGCAAGCAAATGCTGTCCTGGTAAAGCGTTCCACCCTTGCCCCGCTCTTTTGTATCCTTCGTTTCCATTTCTTTTCATATTCTTATGGGCGTTGCGCATGAGCGCGACGGTCCAACATTCCCGCCCTCCCCGAGGCTTTCCATGACATCATTCCGTCAGTTTCTCTCGTTTGCATCGGCGAGCGTTCTCGCTGCCGCCTTTCTCTCGTTGCCCGCTTCTCGGGCCGCAGAGCCTCTCCTCCTTCAGTGGGGGACCATCGACACGGCTTCTGTCGAAGCCCAGGCGGAGTCCGCCGCCCTGAAGGCGAAAGTCGCGAAGAAGGCCGCAGCCGCCCGCAAGGCCGGCGGCGCCGCCGAATCCCGCGCGGCCTACGTCGTCCAGTTCCCCGGCCCCGTCACCGAAGAGTGGCGCGTATGGCTCGAAGCCGCCACCCAGGTCCGCGGCTACCTCCCCGAGTTCGCCTACCTCGTCTGGGCCACCCCGTCCGAAATGGACGCTGTCGCCGCTAATGAAAACGTCTTCTGGACCGGCGAATGGAAAACGGAATACAAGACCGTCCGCGTTGGCGACGTCTCCGCCCCCCGTTCGGCCTCCGACGCTCCCGCCGCCCGCTGGATGCACGTCTCCTCCCTCCTCGATGGCGACGACGGTGCTGTTGACCTTTGCGCCCGCCTCGAAGCCCTTGGCGCAACCGTTCGCTCCGCCTTCGCGCGCCTCGACGGCTCCGCCGCCGTTGCCCTCCTCACAGAGGCCCAGCTTTCCGCCGTCGCCGACTGGCCCGACGTCGAATGGATCGAACCCGTTGCCACCCCTGTTCTCTTCAACGACCAGGCCGCCCGCACCAACATGATGAACGTCAGCAACGTCTGGAAATCCCTTTCTTCCGGCGGCCTCGGCCTTACCGGTGCAGGGCAGGTCGTCGCCGTTGCCGACACCGGCCTCGACACAGGCAAACTCTCCGACCTCCACGCCGACTTTGCCGGCCGCGTTACCGGCTACGCCTGGTCCAGGGGCGCGTACACTCCTTCGGCTTCCTGGAAAGACATCGACGGCCATGGCACCCATGTCTGCGGCAGTATCCTCGGCAGCGGCGCAAAGTCGTCTGGTCAGTACAAAGGCATGGCCTACGAGGCCCAGCTGGTCATCCAGGGTTGCTGGACCAACCTCCACGGCCTCCCCGACTACACCGCCGACCTCTTCAGGCAGGCCTACGACGCCGGCGCCCGCATCCACTCCGACAGCTGGGGCTACGGCACGAATTACCCCGGCAAATACATTTCGGACTCGCGCAGCGTGGACGAATTTACCTGGACCAACCAGAACTTCCTAGCCGTTTTCGCCGCCGGGAACGACGGCATGGATGCCAACTCCGATGGCGTGATCGACCCTGGCAGCGTCTCCGCCCCCGGCACCGCCAAGAACTGCCTTTGCGTCGGCGCCGCCGAGAACTACCGCTCCGTTGGGGGTTACGCCGCCTTGAAATACGGGGGCAAATGGCCCTCCGACTACCCCGCCGATCCCATCAAGAGCGACACGATTTCCCAGACCAGCACTCCGCAGGGCATTGTCGCCTTCTCCGGGCGCGGCCCCACCGCGGACGGCCGCCTCAAGCCTGACATCGTCGCACCCGGCACCGATGTCATCTCCGTCCGCAGCCGCGCCTCCGACGACACGGGCTGGGGCGTCAACGCCGCCAACACCAACTACATCTACATGGGTGGTACCAGCATGGCTACGCCGCTCACCGCCGGCACCCTCGCCCTCGTCCGTCAGTGGCTTGTCGAGCGCAAGGGCATCGCCGAGCCCTCCGCCGCCCTCATGAAGGCCCTACTCATCAACGGCGCGCGCGACATGACCCCAGGCCAGTTCGGCACCGGCACCTATCAGGAAGTCACCGCCCGCCCCGACCGTTCCCAGGGATTCGGCCACGTCAACCTCCGCAACGCGCTCGCCCCCGGCGATGGCCAGTTCCTCATCTTTACCACCAACCTCATCCCCACCACATCCGCCTCTTTCGCCACCAACATCCCCGTCGGCGAACCCGGTGCCGGCCCCTACCTCCTCACCCTTGCCTGGCAGGACTACCCCGCCGACCTCGCCGCCGACACCGCCCTCGTCAACGACCTCGATCTCACCGTCACCGCCCCCTCCGGCACCGTCTACTACCCCAACAACCTCACCACCAACGACCGCCTCAACAACGTCGAATTCCTCGAATTCACCGCCGCCGAGACCGGCACTTATATTGTCAGGGTCACCGGCTACGGCATCCACCATTCCACCCCCCACGGCGGCCAGCCCTTCGCCCTCGTCATGCGCGGGCCCGTGACCGGCGAACCCGAAGCAGCCGCCCCCCGCTTCGCCGTCGCCACCGATGCCACCTCCGTCGTCCGCTACGGTGACTTCGAATACCTCTTCGCGAACCTCCTCGACACTCCTGGCTATCCGCTCCCCACCTTCCTTCTTGAGACCGACGCCCCCGAAGACGACTACCTCTTCGAGGACGAAACCGGCCTCCTCGCCTTCTACCCCTCCACCGTCGGCACCTACTCTTTCGTCTGCACCGCCTCCAACAGCGTCGGCACCTCCGTCTGCACGCTGACCGTCACCGTCATCCAGAGCATTCCTGCCATCCCGGCCGACCTTGCCGTCGCCAACATCTCCACCGACACCTTTGATGTCGCCTGGTCTTCTGTTCTCGGCGCCACCTCCTACGCCCTCGACGTCGCCATCCCCGGTTCTTCCGACCCCGAGCCTTTTCTCTCCGAAAACTTCGCAAAATTCACGACCGTCAGCGGTTCCGTCGACCGCGCCAACTCCTTGGATTCCTACACAAGCACCACCGGCTGGACCGGTAGCAAAGTCTTTGAAAACGCGGGCAACGTCAAACTTGGTTCCAGCTCCGCCAACGGCTGGATCGCCACGTCCGCGCGGGACATTCCCGAGGGTGCGGTCCTGACTTGCTGGCTGGCCAAATATCCAAAAGATTCGGGCACCGTCTCCATCAACCTCAGCACCGACAACGGCAGCACCTGGTCCCCCCTGGTGGGCTCCATTGTGCCGGAGTCAGACGGCGCAACCATCACCTACACCTTCGACCAGTCGTATCCGGGCGCGAAAATCCAGTTCATCAGCTCCACCAAGCGCTTCTTCCTCGACGATGTCATCCTCACGGCCCCCGCCACCGCCTACGCCTCCCTCGACGGCTACCCCCGCTCCGTCGAAGCCGCCACCAACGCCGTCGTCACCGACCTCTCCCCGTCCACCGACTACGCCGTCCGCGTCCGAGCCGCCAACGACCTCGGATCCTCCGAATGGTCCGACTGGCTTTCCGTCACCACACCCGCCTTCGTCGCCGCCCCCGCCTGGCAGTCCTTCCCCGAGTCCATCATTCCAGGTTCGGACCCCTTCGAGCTCCCCATCGGCAACTATGTCACCGGTGAGCCCTTCCCCGACGTCCAGCTCTCCTCGCCCGACCCGAACGCCAATCCCGGCGACTACGACTTCGACCCCGACACTTGGAATTTCATCTTTATCCCCTCGCTCTCCGCCGACCCCGTGCCCGGCACCTACTCGTTCGTTTTTACCGCCTCTAACTTCGTCGGAACCGCTGATGCCACCCTCTCCGTCACCGTCGTCGCCGATGCTGTCTTCGAAGACTTCCAGGCATGGCTCACCGCCCACAATCTTCCCGCCGACACCTCTCCCTCCGCCCCCGCCGCCAATGGCCTGACCTACTTCGAAAACTATGTTGCCACCCTCGACCCCGCCTCCACCAACCTTTTGGAATTCACCTGTGCCCCCGCCGACGGCTCTCTCTCCATCACTCCTCTCTCCCCCGACCGCGACTACCAGCTCTTCTACTACACCAACCTGCTCTCCGCCCCCCCCTCCGTCATCCCCCTCGGCCTCGGCGCCACCAACCCCTTCCTCTTCCCCCTCGACGCCACCGGTTTCGGCCGCCTCCGCGTCACCCTTCCCCCCTAGCGCGGATGGGATTGGTTTGGTGGTTTGGTAGTGGCCCTGAAGTCTCTCCGGTAGCAACCTTTCCACGAAATGTCCGTCTTGCGGACACGCCGTGGGCGTGTCCCTACCAGCCCTTCGGCATCCTTCTCGTTCTTCCCGGGACGCACGTCCAGGCCGCGCAGAAGCGCGGCCCTTGATATTATCGAAAAATTCGAGTGTTTCGATGATTTCGCCCCCTTTCTGTGCCCCTTCTTTTCTTTCCTTTGTTTTTTGTGGCCAAATCCTTTTCGTTTTCCTCGCGCTTCCGCGTTTCTTACTCGTCCTCCGCGCGTCAGCACGTTCATCTCGTCACTTGTCACTCGTCACTCGTCACTTCCCGGCGCGCCCGCGTGCCGGTAGAACGCTCCACCCCGCCCCGCTCTTTTAGCTCCCCCGGGCCCTTGCCTTTTCTATATGATTAAAGGCGTTGCACGTGTGCGCGACTCACCAACCCCACCGCTTCCCCGGAGGTACCCCATGACATCATTCCGCCGTCTCCTCTCTCTCGCTTCGGCGACCGTTTTTGCCGCCTCACTTGCCCTTGCCTCCGAACTCACGTGGGACTTTATTTTTGCTCCCTCCGACGTCTCCCTCGACCCCGTCGGCGAGTACACGCTCGTCTCCCTCGCCGACGGCGCCAATCCCCGCGACGCCATCGGCGCCCCGGCCATCCCCGCCAAGTTCGCGAACATTCTCCTCCCCGACGGCGCCACCGACGTCTCCGTCGCCGCCACCGGCGACCTCGTCCTCCTCGCCTCGGACATCACTCCCTACCCCGTCCAGCGCGTCGCCCCGAAGAGCAAGCCGCTGCCGCCCTTCACCGCTCCGGACGCCGATGCCTACGCCTCGGCCGATCCCTGGCCGTCCGCCGTTGCCACGTTCGAGGGCGTGCATGAGATGCAGGGCTCCACCTTTGTCTCCGTTCGCGTGAATCCGCTCGTCTACGTCGCCTCCGAAAAGGCCCTCTACTACCGCCCCATCGTCTCTGTCACCGTCTCCTACGCCACCCCGTCCGTCGCCCCCCGCTCCTCCCGCAGCGTCTCCCAGAACGCCCTCGCCACCGAAATGGTCAACGCCCTCGTCGTGAACCCCGAAGCCGCCGACTCCCCCTCCGCCGTCCGCCGCCGCGCCGCCGCCCGCGCCTCCACCGTCGATTATCTGATCATCACCTCCTCCGGCCTTTCCTCCGCCTTCCAGAACCTCGCCGACTACCGCGCCAGCGCCGCCGGCGGCGCCTTCAAGACCCTCGTCGTCACCACCAACGACATCGCCTCCTCCTACTCCGGCGACGACATCCAGATGAAGATCCGCAACTGCATCTCCAACTACGTCAAGAACTCTGGCACCACCTATGTCGTCCTCGGCGGCGACGACAAGGCCGTCCCCGACCGCGACTGCTACGCATATGTTTCCGACGAACCCGCCTACGAATACCACATGCCCACCGACCTTTACTATTCCGACCTCACCGGCACCTGGAAATCCTCCGGCAACACCAACTTCGGCGTCGTCAAGGCCAACGTCGACATGTCCCCCGACGTCATCGTCGGCCGCATCCCCGTCCGCACCGCCGCCCAGCTTTCCGGCTACCTCGCCAAGGTTCAGGCTTTTGAAGCCGACACCTCCCACACCCGCAACTCCATCATCATGGGAGGTCCCGCCGCCTGGGGCCGCTACTACGGCAATAAGCGCCCCTCCGACAACGTCACCGGCGACGGCCACGCCGCCTTCCGCGCCTCCAATCGCACCTACGTCTCCGACTCCGAGATGTGGAACCGCCGCCTCTTCCGCGACGGCATCAAACCCTACTGGCAAAGCGCCGAATCCTCCATCACCATGAAAATCGCCTGCGACTCCATCACATCTTGGGACTCCTCGACCTGCGGCGACAAGGTTCTCTCCGCCTCCAACCTCAAGACCTGGCTGAACAACGGCTACACCCACTTCATGTTCTCCGGTCACGGCTACCCGCAGGGTTGGGGCATGGAGGCTAACGACAACTATTCCTCAACGCAGGCTGCCTCCCAGACCGGCCTCGTCGCCTTCGTCTACACCGACGCCTGCCTCACCGGCGCCTTCGACGACGACGGCATCGGCGGTGCAGGCACCATCACCGTCGATGCCTCCACCGACCCATACAAATACACCTCCGAGCCCTGCCTCGGCGAAGCCTTCATCCGCAACGCCGACGGTGGAGCCCTCGTCCACATGGGTTGCGCCCGCTACGGTTGGGGTTCCGCCGACTACCAGAACTCCGACACCGACGAAAAATACGATGGTTGCTACACGAACTGGACGGCCTCCAACACCTCCGACGGCGGCCCCTCCACCGTCTACGCCTACAAGTTCTACAAACGTCTCTACGAATCCGCCGCCGTTAACTCCAACCGCACCGTCGGCGCCGCCTTCGCCATGTCCAAGGCCGACATGATCTCCCAGTGCTCCTCCGACGGTTGCGAACGCTGGATTCAGTATGGTCTCAACTATCTCGGCGACCCCGCCATCACCCTCTACCCCCGCGTCATCCCCGACGCCGCCCCCGTGTTCGACTCCTCCACCGCTGTCACCAACGGCTACAAGAACGAGGCGATTTACTTCGACTTCTCCGAACTCCTGACCGCCGGCTCGCCCGCGCCGACCTACACTGTCTCCACCTCTGTCTCCTCCTCTCTCTACGAGTGGGCTGACGGCCTCCTTGCCTTCACCCCCTCCACCACCGGCACCTACACCTTCACCTGCACCGCCTCCAACTCCTCCGGCACCGCCACCTGCACCCTGACGGTCACCGTCACCGAGCCCCCGCCGGCCACCCCCGAAGTCCCCTCCACGCCCCCCGCCGCGGCCACCACCTCCTTCACGGCCGCGTGGAGCGCCGTCGCCGACGCCGCCTCCTACAAACTCTACGTCCAGCAGAAGGTCGCCCCCGCCACCTCCGCCCGCGCCGCCGGCGACACCATCCTCCTCTCCGAAGACTTCACCGCCTTCAATTCCTCCTCCTACTCCACCACCCTCGCGTCACAGACCGTCGACAGCGGCACGTGGTCCTACGAAAGTGTCATGATGACCCCCGGCGGTGCCGCCAACGGTGATGGTTCCAAGGGCTTCGCCCAGCTTCAGGCCAACAACGGCAAACTGTACCTCCCGCCCGTCGATGACCCCGGCAGCCTCTCCTTCACCGCCCGCACCTCTTCCGGTTCGGTGACGCTCCAGCAGCAGATTTCCGGCGAATGGACGACCATCGGCTCCTGGGATCTCACCTCCAGCGGTGCCGAATACACCCACGTCTTCACCAATGCCGGTTCCGCCGCCGCCCTCCGCTTCCTTGCCGGCGGCAAGGCCACCTACATCCACGATGTCACCGTCTTTGGCTCCTCCGACACCTGGGTCGACATCCCCGGCTCCCCCTTCACCGTCTCCGCCACGTCCAAGACCGTCTCCGGCCTCTCCGCCGACACCGAATACCGCTACTCCGTCACCGCCGTCAACGCCGCCGGCGTCGAAAGCGAACCCTCCTCCTACGTGCCCGTGACGACCGCCGCGGGCGACTCCGCCCCGGCCTTTCCCTCTTCCACCGACACCGCCGACATCCTCGTGGACGGCGAACTGGAATACACCTTCTCCGCCTCCGGCTCCCCCACCCCCACCTACACCCTCTCCACCTCCGTCTACTCCTCCCTGTACGAGTTCGACGGCGGCTACCTCGTCTTCACCCCCAG
>JAEEGH010010822.1_pt1 | contig 20831 bp, 19 predicted proteins | sample 9134181 | NCBI WGS metagenome assembly JAEEGH01 (sample SAMN16246544, study PRJNA631951) | gut metagenome | biome: gut microbiome; feature: rumen; material: DP-attached | host: Bos | place: Iran: Karaj | collected 2018-10
CCTCCTTAAACTTCCGCGAGAACGCCGCATAGACGATCACGCCAAGGAAGAACACCATATTAGTATACCTTACGAGCATACTGATCTCTGTCGTATAAGGAGATAATAACTGACTTCCGATCAAATTGCTAAACATATGCACCAATGCGCCTGCGAGGATGCTCCTGCCCGTCTTAACATATACGAAGGATACGAAAACGCTGAGCATCATAACGCTCGGTATGAACATCAATGCGTGGAAGACCGAATCCTGAAGAAGGTTATACTGCGCCTGACCGGGCGTAAAATACCACGGGAGATGCCATATCGCCCAGATAAATCCGAGTATCAGGGACCCCTTCACAAAGCCGAACTTTAAAAGGAGCCTGTCGAGCGCATAGCCTCTCCAGCCGAATTCCTCATTGAGCGGGCCGGAGACGAGCGACAGCAGGATAACCAGGAATATATTCAGCGGGTTAGCTCCTATGGCCTTTATGTAGTCCATCCCCGGCATCTCACTGCCCGTCAGGCCGACGCCTGTCGAGACACTTACCACTGACAGCAGCGTGAAGATAACTATAGTTATGAGCGGCCACTTCCATCCCATCTGTTTGAAGCTGAAGCACCTTCTGAAATAATCTTTCCTCTTGTCCTTCGGGTATGTCAGAAACACCATGAAAAGTGCAACTACAGAAGGCGCGCCGCCTCCGAAATAGAATACGAACGTTCCAATGCCCGTTCCCGTGAATCCGAACAAAACAGGAATAAATCCGCAGAGCCACGTCCATGCCAAAGTAAGCACAAAGAACAGGACCAAGTATTTTGTAGACAGCCAGTCTTTCTTCATTTGAACACCTCCGTTTGATGTGAGTCTAACGGAAGATGAGGGCCACAGCCACAGGTCGGATCAGTTGTTGCAAAATCATGCACGCGAAGTGCATTTTCTTATGTCAGTCTGCTTGTATGACGAATCCATCCACGATGCGCGGATCGCATGCTCGAAAAAAGAGCCGGCATACCGCTGCCATTCTCCCTGTCATATATATCGACAAGAAAATCCCATACAAGGTTTATATCCGTCAATATAACGATCCTGCCTACTTCAGATAATCAAATTCCGGGGCTTGTTCCAAAGCCTTTTTGTAGAAAAGCGTTCTCGTGAATATAACGTAGAACAATGTATCCATTACTATCTCAACGAAAACAACGACCACACTATAGGTATCTGAGAAAGGATAGATCATCGCGCCGGTCAGGATGATATTCTTGAACAGATGCAAAAAGAAAATCGGAAATACTTTTCTTTTCGCGATCACATACATCGTCATATAAACAAGTGCTGCCGACATGCAGCTGACAATAAAGAGCAATCCCAATAACGGGTTGATCATAAACCAGTCATGCTGGATCTGTGCCGGATAGAAGTACAGCGGAAGGTGCCAGATACCCCATATAAATCCGATAAGCAGCGATACCTGCAGCAGCTTTTCTTTCCTGAACAGGCGGTCTGTGAGGAAACCTCTCCATCCGAATTCCTCAGAAAAAGGCCCTGAGATTATCCCCCAGAACAGGAAATAAAAGAAATACAGCGGATTCTTGGCGATCAGCTTCAATCCCTCAAAACCGAGCTTTGCTGCACCAAATCCTCTTGAGATCATCTGTGTCACAAATACTTCCGCACAGATCAGTCCAAGCGAGAGCAAAATAGCGATCAACGACCCCTTATTGGGAACAAAGCATCTCTTCAGGAAATCCTTTATCCCGTCCTTCGTGTAAAAAACGAGTACAAAGATTACTCCGGTCAGCGTCGGCATTACACCTCCGATCCCAAAGAACAGCGAAGCAAAATCAAATGAAGATATCGATGTGTTCTCTATATCCAGACCCAGGATCATCGGCATGAATTGCAAGAGCCAGGTTAACAGGATCGTTATGATTAAGTACAGAATGAGTATTCTTCTGCTTTTTGCAGTTTTATCCATATGTTATACTTCCTAAGTTTTCTCCCCCGATAGGGATTATAACATGCCGGGCGCAGTCAGACCGCGTATATTTACAGATGGAACCGCCTTTGGAACTCATCTGCAAGGGCTCTCCCCTTGAATACTACGGCAGCAGCGAAGAGAATAACGCTGACCATCAGGCAGACGGCCCAGGCTAAGGGCATTTTCGCAGTCACAAAAAGGCATATGATGCTTGGAATGATCCCCATGAAGAGGCCCGTAATGAGGTATACCATCGTATTCCTGTTTTTATCTATCAGAGCAAGCACAAAATTCGCTATGATCGTAGCCGCCAGTACAACCGGCACCACGAGTTCGAGCGTAACCTTCATGAGCCCGAAGAAGTATGCAGTGACGCACCACATCGCGATCGTGATAATTACCATCATGGTGACCTTGCCGGCAGATCCTGTGCCCGGCTTAAACTGCCGCATGATCCCGAACTCGAACCCTATAAGCCACATGGCCAGAAGCAGGCTCCAGTGAAGATCAGGAAAGCCCGGGAGCCTCAGTCTTACGAGGAAATCCAGACCGATACCGGCGATCAGGAGGCCCCAGACTATTGCCAGCTGCATCTTATAATAGAGTGACTGCTTTTTCTGCGCCTCGAACTTGGGATAACAGGATTCCTCACCTGTACCTGAAAGCTTATTCTGACAAAGAGGGCATTTTACGAGATCCCCTTCTATTCCGACATTGCAATAAGGACATCTTCTCATTTGATCACCTCCGTCGCACATACGGTGATATCTACTCCGGACTGGGAAAGTGACCTGACAAAATTCTTCACAACGCCGGTGTTCGTATATGCCGACGAGACACCTAAAGTCAGCTTGTCGCCATAGCCGAACATCGTGGAGAACATGGTGTTGGTGCTGCAGAATCCGCTGTAGTTATCGACCCGCTCTCCCAAAGGCTTCGGGGGCTTCTGCACACCCATGTTGGAGAATGTCATTGTGACCGTTTTGGCTGATTTCTTCGTAAAATGCCTGACAACCAACTGCTTGATGAATAACGGCACGACCCTTACGAAGGCCACATATTCCATGGTCTCGAAAATATCCATCTGCTTTTTGACGTTCTCCTCGGTCAGCTGGCTCTTAAGCTCCGCGTCAAACTCTTTTGCAAGATCTTCAAGTGATATATCGCTGTCGAAGACATGTGTCACGTTCACGCTGTTGAAAAAGTTCCTCGCAGTCTTTGAAGGATAGTAATTACGCAGGTTTACAGGCAGTGATATGGTCACCGGAAGATCGCGCTTCCTGGGCGGCATCTCGTCACGGACAGCAAGCATCCAGAGCGCTCCCAAGTAACTTGTCAGTGAGACCTTCAGTTCCTTTGCTCTAGGAAGTATCTGCGAAGTCGGAAGATGGATCTCAAAAAACTGCAGCTGATTATATGGAAGCTTTATTCCGCCCGGGTGAAATGCATTCTTCTTGGCAGAACCGTGGGAGAGCTTTTTGCTTCCGAAGAACTGGCGGTAACTGTCCTGGCTTAAGTCTCCTTCAGAAGCTCCGGAGTGAATGGTAACATCGTCAAGCTCACCCGGAAATTTTCTCCTAAGATAATCAAGCACGATTATATTCAGGAATTCCATGGCGCCTGTTCCGTCAGCCAGAACGTGAGAGATATCCAGATTTATCTTTTTGCCGAAATACGTCACCTGATAGTGGAGCATTGTCTTTGAAGGAACATAAAGGACCGGACAGATCCTGTCATCTTCCTTCTTGACCACCGGCGTAAGATCGGTATCTTCCATGTAATGCCAGAAGAGCCCGCGGCGGATCCTCACCTGCACCTGGGGACGGTCTTCGATCGCGGACTGCACCGCCTGCTCCAGGAGAACAGGATCAACGTCTTCCTTCAGCGTGCATGTAAGACGGAACGAACGCGTGTCACGCTTTCCGGCAGTAGCCAGAAAGACCTTCGATACGTTGTCGATCTTGTACCAATTAGCGCTTCCCATATATTTCATGTGACACATGCGCTGCAAGCCGCTTTAACGCCTTGCGGGTCATGGACCCCGGCATATGCAGATACACGTGCCATCCTTTCTCTTCAATATCAAGTTCTGCCTTGCCGCCGGCCTCATCTATCTTCGCCTTAAGCCTGATGCTGTCATCTAATAATATCCCGTTTCTTCCGGCCATAATGAAGACAGGCGGGAAGTTCTCGAAGCTGCCGAACAGCGGGCTGAATGCAGGATCAGCATGATCCCTGTCTCCTATGTATGCTTTTGCAGAATTCATTACGAACTCTTTATTAAGCACAGGATCGATGTCCTTGTTGGCCTCATAGGACTCTGATGTTCCTGTCATGTCAGTCCACGGGCTGAACAGCAAAAGTTCACGCGGCGCAGGCTTTCCTTCCGAGATCAGGCGCTGTGTCATGCAAAGCGCCATATTGCCGCCCGCAGAATCACCTGCCAGGAGCACGTGATCAGCCCCTGCAACATTCTTTGTAAGATATTCCCACAGGGCGTTTCCGTCTTCCAGCGCGGCCGGATAAGGATGCTCCGGAGCCAGACGGTAAGCAAATGAATAGACCGTAAATCCCGTTGCCATTGCAAGCTTTACACCGAGATTGCCTGCATAATCAAGTCCGCCGCTGATGTATCCGCCGCCATGACAGTAAAGAATCACATAATCAGGATCGTATGAAGTCTCCGGCTTATACTCCTCACAGCGGATCCTGCCGACACGGAAGGCTCTTCTTTCCACATTGCCTATGGGCGTCGCAAGGCGGCTTGCCCGGTCTGCTATTTTGCGGTGACGCTTGATCTCCGCGAGCGACGATGCCGTCCCGGCCATAAACCTGACAGTCTTTAAAGATTTGACCAACGGACTGCTCATTGCTGCCTGCTTCCTTCCCTGTAAGTATTTGTGAGGCTCTTCTTTCCGAGAGCATCTTCGAACCGTTTCTCAAACTCAAGTTCATCGCTTGAGCCGGGTTCCGGTATATCGATCATCTTCTTTTCCCACGAAGATAAGTATATAGCATTTGAGAGAATAAGACTCTTTCTTCCTTCACTGCCGCTGACAATGAACGGTGCACGGTCAGGATCTGATCTGTCATTCTTTTCGAGATGAGAAGCAAAACCACATAGCATCTTAAGCCACTGATCTCCGCTGTCCTGACCGATATCAGCATCATGCCATGTGCCTTTTATCGTTCTGAAGAAATCGGTTGAATTCTTTCTGTAGTCTGCCTCTTTCTGTCCCAACTCAGGCCCTAGTTCTGCAATCTTAAGTCCGCCGTTCTCACAGACGATCAATGCTTCTTCAAGAAAGATCTCAAGGCGGTCAACGGCAGGAGCATCACCTGTAGAAGTGATGAATGTTCCTGTTGCTCCGCCTTCCCACTCCATATAAGCAGTCACGTCGTCTTCGACTTCTATATCGTGATAATGCCCCTCGTGGCAGAAGCCCTGAACACGTGAAGGCATTCCGCAGATCCATTGGAGAATATCAAGATTATGCGGGCACTGGTTAAGAAGCACTCCGCCACCGTCAGTCTTCCAGGAAGCATGCCATTTGCTTGCCTCATAATACCCGTCGGGTCTGTACCAGCCGGTAACAAGCCAATGAACTCTCTTTATCTTTCCGTATTTACCTGAAGCAACAATATCATGAAGCTTGCGGTAACAAGCAGAGGTCCTCATCTGAAACATCATGGCAAAGACCCTGCCCGCTCTTCCGGCCTCTTCTTCCATAATGCGCGCCTGCCTTGAATAAACGCCTGTAGGCTTCTCGCAGAGCACGTCAAGTCCTGATCTCCACGCCTTAACGGCTATCTGTTCATGTGAGATATGAGGCGTGGCAATGACAACTGCATCCAGAGATATCTTTCCTGCTGCAAAGCTGTCCAGAAGTTCATCTGCCGTATCGAAAACAGGTATCCCGCAGCCTTCGGTTATCCCCAGCTGTTCAAAACGCTCCTGCCTTGCTCTGGTTACAGCAGAAAGAGTCATGCCCGGAACCAGGCCGGATGAAATATAGCCGGCATACCGGCTTCCCATATTTCCCATTCCTATTATTGCTGTTCTTATCATACGATGCCTCATTGATGAGATGTGTTATTCATCTCTCTGCCTGTTTCAACCGGCTTTACCGTCATTTCAGCCCATGCGGGAATAAGTCCTGATTTGACGGCATTTCTTACCGATCTGATGTTCGACCATGCCGTGCAGTAGAACGGTACCTTATCACGTTCCAGTATCTCCAAAGCAAGTCTCGATGTGATTGAAGATGCTATGCCGTTTCTGCGGTATTCAGAAAGAACATCTACTCCTATCTGCCACATTTTGTCTGCATCGGCTGAGCACCCTGCCAGGCCGACAAGCTTTTCGCCGTCATATGCTCCTACAGCAAGCATATCAAGCTGCTTTCTGTCGCTGCACAATGCGTTAGGCCACTCAGGAAGATACAGATCATCGAACTGACCTTTCTCCAATACCTTCAGTTCATAATCACACGGAAGGCTCGAAAGTCTGTTCAGATCAGGAAGATAATACTCTGCCATAAAGCACGTAGTCAGGCCTTTTGGGGCGAGCCTCTCATCCAGCCAGTGCATGTTCGGAGTCTCAAAACAGTGATAGAACTCGAACTTGGAAATGTATTCAAAAACTATATCGGCAACTTCATCAGTAACAGCCGCTACGACATTGCTTCCATAAGAGATCAAATTGCATCCGATGGGAAGTTTATAGTATCTCTTTGCATCAGGTCCCATATTTAACGGAACTATCACGTTCTTATCTGAAATAAAATCCTCAGCCTTGCAGCCAAGATCGGCTGCAGACTGTTCCATAGCTATTCGCAATATATCTTTATTGGTCATCAATATTTTATCCTCATCTTGTAGAAGACCTGTTTTGCCGCATCATCACGCTTCATGCGGTCATGTGTTCCTGTCAACAAAAGAATCCATCGCACGGTGCTTTAATGCATGCTCAAGAAGTTCCGGCAGTTTTTCAGGCGGACAGCCAAAGCAGGGGATGTCCATCGCAGAGATCCTTTCTGCCATCTGATGATCATAGACAGGCTTTCCGCTGTCAGAGATCGCCAGGAGCACCACTATGGTCACGCCGGACTCCTTCAGTTCTGCCAGACGCTGTAAAAGGCCTGCACGGTTGCCGTTCTCATAAAGATCGGTTACCAGGAACATTGTCGTCTTTGCCGGCGCCGCGATCAGTCCGCTGCAGTAGGCAACAGACTTCTCGATGTTGGTTCCGCCGCCCAATTGGATACCGTAAAGCAGTTCCACCGGATCCTCACACAATTCCGTGAGATCCGTGACCTCGGTATCGAAAGCAACCACATGAGTCTTTACGGAGCTGATGCTCGCCAGGATACAGCCCATTACGGAGGCGTAGATGGCCGATTCCCCCATGGAACCGCTCTGGTCGATATCCAGGACGATCGTCCTCGAAGCGCTTCTTGCCGTTGAAGCATGTTCAAAGAAATAGAACTTCTCCGGATAAAGCGATCTGCTGTCACGGTCGTAATTCTTAAGGTTTCTTCTTATCGTCAATTTGTAGTCAAGCGCACTGGCCGACGGTATGGGCGAATGTTCACGCTTATTCACTGACGAGCTGACGCACCTGCGCACATCATCTGCCAGACGTTTATTGATCTCTTCAATGATCTTGCGGATATATTCCCTTGCCTGTTCCTTAGCTTTCTTCGGAATCTGGTCCTTCATCATCAGGAGGAGCGATGCCATGGAAACGTCCGGAGCCAGTTCAGACAACATCTCAGGCTCGAACAAAAGCTCCTTCATTCCCATACGCTCGATCGCATCATTCTGGATCACGCGCACCTGCATCGGCGAGAAGAGTGTCCTGAGATCTCCGAGCCACTTCGTAAGTACCGGCGAAGCCATCTTTTTGCCCCCGGCGCTGCCGCTCTCCTTGTCCCATCCGTAGATCTGGGAAAGCGCCTGATCCATCAGCATCTCTTCAGCCGACATCATTCCCATGCTTCCTGCCGGGAAACCGTTCTCGCTCTCGCTTCCGAGCAGCAGACGCCACTTCTTCAGCTCTTCTGCGGTATCAGTTATCTGTGTAGTTGTCAGATCCGTATTGTTATCCATTTCACTTTCCTGTTATCAATTAATAGAACTGTTTACATCCCCGCGCATCTTACGCTAAATATCAAAGTCAAAATCGTCCACATCACCTATAGCATTCTGTTCTGCTTCATGCACCGCCTGACTCTCTTCTTCCGTCAGTGTGCCGTTCACGTAGGCGGCGGCAGAAGTTGCATTTACGCCAAGGATCTCGCAGATATTTTCTGCAATGTCCAGCTTCTCTGCCGGCGAAAAAGTCGAGAATGTCCTTCTGAGACAGATCGCAGCCGATCTGAATTCTTCCTCGTCCAGTGAACGGATATAGGCAGCAAGATGCTCCCAAATGCCCAGTCTGGCGATCAGGGCTCTGTGATTCTTCTCTGCCAGTCCTTCAAACCAATATGCTCCGTCAGCCGACGGCATGCCTTTTGCAAGGTGACGTTCCATCAAGGCATAGAGTTTTTCCGCATCGATATCTCCGCGTTCAGCCAAAGCTCCGCATGCAAATCCCGAAAGAAGCGGATTTGCCATATCATCTTCCGCGAGTTCCATATACGCATGAATGAGTCTGTTTTTATCAAGGAATTCGTGGATCTGCACCGCATCCCATACCGTTGCGAGTGCCGGCAGGATCGCTTTTGCCGCCGCCTCATCACAGATACATTCTTTTTGCAGATTCAGACAGAATTTCAGGAACAGCCTTTCCATCAGCGGCTCGATTCCGGACAGATCCATGCGGCGTATATTACCGAAGCGGACCGTCAGCGAAAGGTCTCCTATAGCGCAGCCGACATCCTGGATAGCTTCATTTCCTGCCGCACTGTTCTGTACCGCATAGATGGCTTCCCGTACACATACGGTCAGCCCTGCCTCGAGTGCTTTTGCCAGGATGGCCGACGTCTGCTTCACATTCTCTGCAGCGCGCAGCATCTCACCGAGCACAGTCACTGCGGCCTCTTCTAAGGTATCTCCTTTAAGAGATGCCTCGACGATACGTATCTCGGTCTCAGGTGTCCACTGAAGGCTCCATTTCTCAGCCCATGTCGCCGTATCCTGCCTGTATTTTTCCTGCTTGGAAAATCCGGTCTGAAGAACTGACATACGGTGCAGGAAAAATGAACGGTTCAGATCCAGGAACGCAGCTTCCTGAGATTTCACGCGGAGATTCTCACGCAGGTCCAATTCCAGATCCTGACGTTCGCTGCTCCTGAATCTCTCCAGCTTAAGCACCTTCAGCTGACGGAGAAAATCTTCCTGTACGGAAGTGCATACCGTGCCTTCCGGCATCTGACCGATCCTGGTTCCGATCTCGGTGCTTGCTACAGCAGTCGCTATCTCCGCAAAGCTTCCCTCTCCGATACATGTGACCGCAGAAGAGCGGAGATCTGCCAGCGCAGGATATTTCCCGCCGTTCATCGCAGCCAGCTCCTTTGCAAGTCTGAGCGCTTCTATCACTTGTGCCGATGATGCCATTCCGCCGTGCAGTCTCTGATAAGCTGCAACTCTGGTCAGGTATTCCGAAGCGGCCATATCGCCGCCCGGTGCGCCTCCGGATGCATTGCGGCACCTCCATAAGATCTCAAAATATCCCGGTGCCTTAGCACCTGCCCCGTAGCCGGAATGTTCCGACAAACGGTAATATGAATACGGCATAAGAGTCGCATTGCAGTCCTTCAGATTTTGTTTGCCGGCAAGCGCAGCATCAGTCTTTTTGCGGTCGTCTTCCGAATACGCTTCCTTCACTGCAGCCGTATGGAATGCACCGGTCACAACTACGATATTGCGGTCCGGATCTTCCGCTGCTGCCTCGGCGATCATACGCCGCATAAAGCATTCTCTAAGAGCCTCGTGCTCAGCCTTGTAGCTGTCTTTATCTGCCTCCGAGAACTCGCGCAAAGAAGCACCGTACTTTTCCATTGCGGAAGCCAGCTCTTCACGGTCGCTGCATCCTTCAAAGGTGTACTCCCAAAAAGAATCGTGTGGTATGCCTGTCAGCTGCTCGATCTGTTCATATACGGATAGTTTTCTATTCTGTTCAGGACTTCCACTGTCCGGATCTTCTTTGTCTCCGTCCTCATCAGTGCTTTGACGGGAACTCATCTCTTCTTCCGCTTCTTCCGCGCGTCTGCGGAGTTCCTTGTAGTACCCGAGCGCAATGCCGGACGGAAGATCTATGAATCTTGCCTTAACGCCTTTTTCCTTTGCCCATAAAATGGCCTGATATTCCGGTGAAAATTCCGCGAAAGGATAGAGCACCGTCTCTACAGGCGGTTCTTTCGTGTATGCCAGGATCGCTGCAGGCAGTTCTGCTTCTTCCGACACAAGTCCGTCCATAAGACCGTTTAAGTCTGACGGTCCTTCGATCAGTACCAGTCCCGGTTCTTCATTCTGCAGCAATTCCCGGAGATAGTATGCACATACCGGCGACAGATGCCGGATTCCGAAATAAGTGATCTTTCCCAATTTAGAGCAGGCTCCTGCACTCCGAATAAAGCGTACTGTATTCCTTACCGCGCTTGCGCATTACATTCTCAAGGTATTCTTCCCATACCTTGGCATCTTTCTTATCGTCCTTTACTATCGCTCCCTGCAGCGCGCTCGCAAGTTCGGCATCCGTAACCTTGCCGTTGCCGAAGCTTCCTGCCAGTGCCATGCTGTTCACGATCAGTGAGATCTCTTCTGCTGTTGAGAGTACACCGCTGGTCTGTGCCAGCTTCACTTTCCCGTCGATCGTCTGTCCTGCACGCAGCTCGCGGAAAATGGTAACAACCTTTTCCACGGTATTTGCATCCGGCATTGAGGCACGAAGTTCAAAATCATTAGCGAGTTTGGCAGCTCTCGTCTGTACGATCTCCATCTCTGCTTCGATAGATGCAGGCGCCGGCAGTACCACGATATTGAAACGGCGCTTCAAAGCGGAGCTCATCTCGTTTACACCCTTATCTCTTGTATTTGCGGTAGCGATGATGGAGAAGCCTTTTTTCGCAGCCAATTCCTCAGAAAGTTCAGGAATGGCGATCCTCTTCTCAGAAAGGATTGAGATCAAGGCATCCTGCACCTCGCTCGCACAGCGCGAAATCTCCTCGACACGCGCGATAGCCCCTTCCTCCATTGCCGTATAGATCGGGCTCTTGATGAGGCTCTCATGGGACGGACCCTTGGCAAGCAGCATCGCATAGTTCCAGGAGTAGCGGATCTGCTCTTCGGTAGTTCCGGCCGTGCCCTGGATAACGCGTGACGAATTGCCGTTGATAGCGGCACTTAAGTTCTCCGAGAGCCATGACTTGGCCGTTCCGGGATCACCTATCAAGAGCAGTGCACGGTCCGTGACCAGTGTCGCAATGCAGATCTCCACCAAACGCTTATCACCGATATACTTCGGTGTGATAGTCTTACTGCCTGCTTTGCCGCCGCAGATATATGTAAGTACCGAACGCGGTGACATCTGCCAGCCGGCCGGCTTGGGATCCTTATCTGCCGCGATCAAGGCATCGATCTCTTCTTTGTAGGTGTCTTCTGCGGAAAGCCGCAGGATTCCGTTTTGATTCGCCATTTTACTATCCTCCGTATACTCAGATCATTTCATCTATAACCCGCATGATCTTCTGCCGGTCTTCAGCTCTGACCTTTGAGAACATCTTGTTCACCCGGTCTTTTGCATATTGATACTCTTTGACCATCTGATCATGATCAGCGATCTCCACACGCATGCTTCCGTACCAGCCGGCTCCCGGTGCGACGCTCGGTCTTAAGCTCTGCACTTCCGAATTCTTGCAGAGAAATTCATAGTACAGATCGACTCTTCCCTTTTTATCCGTGATAAGTTTGTGAACCGGCGTACCGTAATATAACGACGGGTGTGCCTCTATAGCCTTTTCCAGGAACGGTATCGCTACTTTCATGATCCTTTCATGTTCCCATGGTCCGACACTGTACGCACCATAGACAGTATCTTCGCACAACGCCCTGGTTGCCGGATCGCTGCTCAGGCAAAGCTTGGAAAGGCTCACGCAGCATTCCGCCGCAGCATTGAAGCTCTTGAGCGCTGCCGGATCTGTCAGTATATCCAGTATCGCCTGCGGCAGCTCTTTGCCAATCTTCCTGGTAAGAAAATCAAACCCGCGTGTCCACTCGACACGATACTCGCCTAAAACCGGGATCAAACGGATACTACGGAGCATTTCAGATGCAAACTTGTAACGGGCAGGGCATTTTTCATCCTCACAGTAATTGCCATAGATCATGTCCTGAACGCGCATCAGATCAGAAACACTCAAAGTGCCATTTACCAAACCGCAATATGCGTACGCTCCCGAAAATCTTTCAGGACTTTTTTCATAAAGCCGTTCGATAAGATCATCCGCACCGGGAATGCCTTCGATCAGATTGCCGATGAGGATCGATGATCCCGAAGTCCTTCTGCCCTTATTCATCAGCTTCAACATTCTGAAGAACGCTTCTGCTGCAACCGGTCCCGTCTTTCTCTCCAACAGGGTCATTTTCGGCGGCTTCTTATTATCAGCCTCACATAATTGAACATACTTCCAAACACACGCTGCAGCAGTTTCTGACGGAGATACCCTTATCAGCTCCTCATCGGATCCGGAGAAATCTTCTTTCGCAAGCATTTTCTCGAAATAGTTATCGATCCCCGCTGCCCCTGAACGGGCCAGAGATTCAAGCGATGCCGATTTGATCTTTCCCTTACCGGTCTTATATAACTCCATCAGGACATCTTCATTATCGGTGCTGCAGGAGAGCGCACTTATAGCCTCCAGGCGGACCTTCTGTGATATCGTTTCGTTCCGGGCAAGTTCCTGATACCAGGCATTCTCTTTGGCACCATATACACTTGCTATAACCTTTATCTGTCTTCCCTTTGCCGATTCATCTTTCAGATCCAGGCTGTCCTTATAGATCTGCTTCAGACCGTCACCGCAGATCTCCAGAACAAGTGCGGCAAATCTTTCTCCATATTCCGATGCTCTGCCGTTCAGTCCGTCGGCTACAGCCCTGCCAAAACGGATGTCAGTGAGCACTCCGGGATACTTATCAGCGATCTTGATAGTGTTTTCGCTTCCCTTACTCAGCAGTTCCAATGCTTCCTGCATCTCCCTGTAAGTAACATTTCCCACCGGAGGCTCTTGCTCCCAGATTCCTGCATGTTCCTTAAGTCCGACGGATTCACCGCCCTCAGGCACACCGTTTTGTCCGAGCGTTACCGCGACAGCATCTGCCAGGGCAATGCAGTCGGCCAGCTGTGACGATGCATCAGGTCCTGCTTCCAGAAGTTTCTCGCATTTCTGTTTAAGCGCGGCAAACACCTTTCCCTTTTCAGCAAGCTCAGCCAGGCCTTCAACGGCACGCTTTAACCGGAAATCCTCTTTTATGATGCTGCTGCCTGCCAGCGCCGCATTATATAATCTGTCCCTTACTTCATAGAATGCTGATATATCCATATTGCTCTCCGTTTCCCTTTCTCGTATCCGCCATAACCGCTTTATATCAAACGCAATACCGCAGACTGTGTTACCACGGTAAGCGGCACCATATAAACTGTTTTATCCTCAGCCGAATACCTGATCTCGCCCAGGAGCGCGCCACCTTTGCAATAACGCTCCGGCAGATGCTTCAGTGTCTGAAGGTTTCCGGCATATTCGGAAGATGTGCGAAGTTCGATGGATTCCTCGCCCTTCCAAAGAGCCGTCACTCCGGCTTCGGAAACTGTTATGCGGTCAAACGCGATCAGCATTGCGGCCGATTCGTCGGACAGTGTATTTTTCAATTCGTTCTTTGCTTCTTTTACGGCAGCGTTAATACCGTCTCTTGCAAGAGACAACACTTTTCCGGGTATTTCCGGTCCGCAGGGTTCGCTCACTGCCTCTTCCCAGCGGATACGTCTGTTGATACCGCCGGGATAGGTATAGAGCTTTTTAACCTTATACAGCTCAAATGCACTGTCATCGGCATGCACATATTTCTTTGCCTTCACAGGGCGGATGTTCTCGGTCTTTGAGACTGTGCCGCCTGTCAGATCGATCCAATATGCCGTATCTGTCTCAGTCTGTGCCGCAGGATCCCAAAGTACGGTAAAGGAGAGCTGCACTAGTTCGGCATCTTCTTTATAAAGGCCGAGTTCCTCCAGCTGTTCTAAGCGCCAGATGCCTCCCAGCTGCTCGTACAGGATATCGTCCTTAGGTCCGAAATCACCGCTCTCCAACTGCTTCTCAAGCCATGCCCTGCACTTCTTGGCTGCCTGGTCGAGCTGAACCAGTTTCTCTACAAGTTCCTTCTCTCCAACCTGGCTTCTGTCTGCCTGCACAGCCAGAATGAAACGCTGAAGCAACAGCTGCAGACCGTTCAGATAGTAATCTCCCAACTGCTTTGCGAGATCTTGGTATTTACTGACAGAACCACTGTTTATCGTGCCAAGTCCGGCACTAAGCATCTCATTCGTAAAATCGGATACCAGAGAAAGTCCTTCCATCTGGCGGGCGATCTTTTTCTTCGCTGCCGAATCAGCAGATGCCTTCTTTTTCTGCGCTTCTTTCTGAAGTTCTTCTTCGGACTTCGGTGCCGCATCATCGGATGCAGCCTGCTTAGCTTTCTCTTCGCGCTTCTCGATCTTTTCGCGCTTGCGGGCAATGTCTTCAGGCACATCGCCGGGCTCAAACGTCCTGCCTGCAGCAAAATCCAGCATCAGCGCCAGCGCATGCTTGCACGGGAACTGTCTGCTCGGGCAGCTGCAGCGGCTGACCACTGAATCTCCTGACACATCAACCGAAGTATGGTACGGCTCCTTTCCGGAACCCTTGCAGTCACCGTAGATAAGCGTCCTGTCTGCCGTGATCTTTCTTCCGGAAAAATCCCCTTTCGACGATATCTTGCGTGCATTTGCCAGTGCAGAAGCATTCACCGCATTCCGCTGTACGTATTCTTCTGTAAGTACCGAAATATCCATAGATCTCCCTTTCTTTTCCGGGCGTCGCTCAGCCCTGTATTTTGGATTATAACATTCCGGCGAATGACTGCCGTTATTTCACATACTGTCTGTCTATTTCAAGATCACGGATATATCTCCTGATATCATCCGAGAGCTCTTCTGCTTCAGCTTCACGTTCTTTTATCTTCTCTTCGGCAAGGGACAATTCAGTCTTGTATTCTTCGATATAAGTGTCTATTTCCTTCATGATCTTCATTCTTGGAAAGACATATCCGAGATTAACGCCTGCGCCGATAAGAAGCGTCAGGCCGCCAAAACAGCCATAAAGGCAAAAGCTCCTCCTGTGCCGCTAGCAGCCAACACCGCAGCAATGATCAATTCTACGATTATAAAGAGGGCAGTATTACACCATCCAAAAATGAAGTAGGCTGTAGGATGCCATTTCCCGTGCCTGCCGGCCTTGATATAGTAATCGCGACGGGTATCTTCGGTTAACCTCATGGCAGTCTCGATCCTATTGCAATCCTGGCGCAGGGATTCTATCTCCCTTCTGCAATCGGCCATCCGTTTTTTGTCGGCATAGAGCCCGGCAAACTTCTTAAAGTATTCCTTGTCTTCTTCCGAAGCGCTTTCGAGCACTTCTTTTACTTTCTTGGAATTATACGAAAAATGTTTTGCTTCGGCATCAAGAGCAAGCTCGTCCATATCATTCAGATAAGCTGCTGACAACATCAATTCCCTGAGAGCATAAAAATCGTGAGGCTTACTTACATTTTCCATTTCTTAATCCCTTATCAGATATCCCTAATTCCGATTACCGCTGTTATGATCATATGCTCCTGGTCAGTTTTCCTGTTTATCTTGCCCAAGTCTGCCAGACCACGCCCGTTGCTCTTATGTACGATTCGGCTTCCCTGGCTTTGGCCAGATACTTGGTAACACCGGGAATGATCAATGCAAGCAGAGCGAAGACACTGAGTATTACTCCAATGATCGAAAGGATCAGACCGGCAACCGCAGCACCTTTGAAATATGCATTCTTCTTTGCAATGCCGGCTATCGAGAAGATCGTTCCCAGAAGTCCTGTGAGGAACGGAATTCCCGGCAACCAGCATAATACGACAGTAAGTATTCCCATTATGAGTCCGGCTACAGCTATCCCGTTGGGGCGTTTTGCAGGCACAGGTTCAACAGCAGGCGCCGGCGCGGAAGGATCCGGAACAGGTGCTCCGCAGTTGGAGCAGACTGTGCGCTTGCTTGGTATATATGAGCCGCATTTATTGCAATACATGATCGTTACCTGTCTTCCTTTACCTTATTCTTTTTGATGTCTATTCTGATAATATATCATTTCTTTCCGTCTTAAAGCTCTTTCTTATCACGCTTACGCATTGTTTTATCTCATTATCATTAATCTCTCTTATCATGTTTGTCACCTTTATCCTTTTAGCTTTTCCAGTCTTATCAGATGCTCTTCGTCAGGTGTGGTTATACCGTTTTTATAATGGTAACCCATCTTCAGATAGAACGGCACGCCGGTTATCGAAGCAGGTATCTCTATGCGCTTTGCACGAATGAAATATTCATCCTTTTCGAGCACTTCAACGATCGACCGTCCAACACCTTTTCCCTGATATTCGGGAAGCACAAAGATCGTAAATAGGCTGCTCTCATCTTCCTTGCCCCAATATGGTCCGATGGCACCGCACCCGATTATCTTCCCTTCATCACAGGCAACATAGAAATGGGTCCATGAAGCTCTTTGCAAGACTGCTTCAGGAGTCTCAGAAGCAATAAGTTCATCCATCAGTTCCACAGGATAATCCTTGGTATTGGATATCCTGATAGTTGTTCTGATAACCTCTGATACCGCTTGTGCATCTTCATCTTTGAATCTTCTGATCTCCATTCTCATGTCCTCCTTAGAAAATAATAAAGGCCACTTATCTCGTGATAAATGGCCTTGGTGTAACTGAATTAAATAACGGATTATCTTAGAGCAACAACAATGCCATACGACTTAAAGTCATAAGTTAACTTGCGCATATACATTGTTGTCATGTTATTAAGCATTGATCCTGTCTCCTTGTTTGAGGGCTATATTATTACCACGATCGCGAAAAGTCAATCAGCCTGTCCGCAATACTGTTATGTAAGGATAAGCTTTCTGACAGCTTCCGCAAAGTCCTTTGTTTTGCCTGAATCAAGCAGATAAATGACCTTGTTCCTTCGCAGATAATTATATCATGTCCGGTTCCCGTTCACTCCACATACATGACCGTCTCAAGTTCATCAAATCCGTAGTGTCTGAATGATATCCTGTAGTCAGGATGCATCTTGAGAACAAGGTCTGCCAACGCAACAAAATCTTCGTACTTATGGTAAACGGAGATCGCCATTCTCGGACGGTTCTCCATAATGAGTTTGCGTGCACCGAGGAGCGCTTCATACTCCGCGCCTTCGATATCCATCTTAATGAAAGTTATCCTCTTGCCTGCAAGCACGTCATCAAGGGCTACAGTCTCGATCTCTTCAACGCCTTCGAAATTCCTCTTCTCAGCCTCTTCCCTGCTTATGATGCATGAAGTCTCAAAAGCATCTGCTGCAAAATAAACCTTCTTATTAACATCGGAAGTGCCATAGGGATAAAGATCACATTTGCCGAGCGGAGCAAGGATCTCCTTGGCTTTAGCATAATTCACCGGATCAGCTTCGAAGGAATAGATGTGGTCAAAACCCTTATGTCCGCACCATCCTGCAAAGTCGTAGCAGGTGGCTCCGTCAAAGCATCCGCAGTCTACAAAGACTTCGTTTTCCCTGGCCTCGAAAAAATCGAAATACTGTCCCTGGTTGTTGCGCCAGTCGAAAATACCTGAGCAGATGTTCTTTTCGCTTATTCCGATATCCTCCATAAGGCGCTTCTTAACGTCGTCTGCTGCAGACTTTACAGAGTAAGAGATAACGAATGTCTTATCGTCATACAGAGCTTTGTTCTCACTAAGTTCCTGCTCGGTGATCACCTTGATACCGGTATCTTTATCAACAGGTCCTTTGCTCTCATCAGGATCGATGAAGCTGTCGACCGTCACGCCAAAGTGCTTAAATCTTCCGGCAAGATAATGTCCCGCACGGCCTGCGCCATAGATAAGGCAATGCGTGCCTTTTTGGATCTTCTCAACATATACCTGCATGTCACTGCTGAGATTCCTGTACTTTGATTCAAGTCCGGTTATATAACCCACGTCTCCCGTTTTGGCATACATCATCCGGGCTTCGAAGACCTTCTTTGATATCTCATCGTTAAGATGTTCATATACATTCCGTGCCATCTCCGGAAAATCATCTGTTATATTACCGGATCCTCTGAGTGCTTTCTGCTTGTCAGCTGCCTCATCCGATCCGAATTCTACCCTCTTATCTGCTATGCTCATTTCTTTATCCTCTTTCGAAAGTGTTTGTTGATTATTATGCCTTTACCGGAAGCTTCCGGTCGGAAATATCTTATTTGCCGGTACCGTGGTTTTGGTTCCCTCTGATCAGGCATCTTAAGTATGCATCTATGATCTCTCCGGGGCTTTGCACAAGACCGCCGCCGATCCACCACTTGACGGTGTTTATGAAGCTCCCGATGACGAACTGCTTCTTGAATTCGGAAGACACGTCTATATCGATATGTGAGATCAGGTCACCGAAAGCATTTTCAAGATAACCGGAAAAGTAACGCGTAAAGAGCTTCTCCGACTCACCGTACATGATCGAACTGATATTGTCTTCGTGGTCCTTGATGTGCCAGAGAAGGTGCTCCAGCAGTGCCCTCAGTTCCTCATGGTTGGCTGAGAAATCGTGGCTCTTCTCAGGCATCAGCGATTCGGAGAAAACATGTGTGAACATCTCGTCACACATCTGTTCAAGAAGCTGGTCCTTCGTCTCAAAATGAGAATAGAATGTGCTCCTTCCGATGTTTGCTTCATCGATGATCTCCTGCACCGTTATATCTTCGAAGCGCCGCTTTCTTAACAGCTTTGTAAGTGCATCGTAGATTGCTGTCCTGGTCTTTTGCTGACGTCTGTCCATATCCTTTTACCGTACATTTTCCGAATAATGTTCAATAACAGACAAATCGAAAAGTCTGATTATTGTCTGCTCATATCACGGATTATAACATTTTGCTGAACAAAGTGTTCAGGAAGTGATCCGGTATGAATAACAAAAAGGCAGTCAGATACGCAATATACGCAGCATTACTCTATGCGGTAAGCACACCGTTCTCAAAGATGCTCATGGATAAGATCCCTCCGGTCTTCATGGCAGGGCTTCTTTATCTCGGTGCCGCGGCCGGCATGAGCATTGTCACGGCATTATCCCGTAAGAACAAGAAGGAAGATTCATCTTTCACCCACAGTGACCTGCCCTATCTGATATTGATGGTCCTGCTCGATATTGCGGCACCGATACTCCTGATGACAGCGCTGAAAAACTCTCAGGCAGAATCCGTATCCCTGCTTAATAACTTTGAGATCGTAGCGACATCCCTGATCGCTCTCCTGATCTTCAAGGAGAAGATATCACCGAGGCTCTGGATCGCGATAACGCTGATAACGGCTGCGAGCATAATGCTCTCATTAAGCGATATCGGTTCATTTGCAATATCCGTTTACTCGCTCCTGGCATTGCTCGCCTGCTGTTGCTGGGGACTTGAGAACAACTGCACACGCAAGCTTTCCAACAGAGACCCGGCAAAGATAGTTATCATAAAAGGCTTCGGCTCCGGAACGGGATCGGTCATCGTGGCTCTTATATCCGGTGAACGGCTCTCTCTTACTCCATATATACTGCCGGCGCTGCTCTTGGGCTTCATCGCATACGGTCTCAGCATCTACACCTACGTCTATGCGCAGCGTTACATAGGAGCTGCAAAGACATCCGCATTCTATGCTCTGGCACCGTTCATGGGAGCGCTCATCTCACTTGCGCTCTTCCCGAAGATACCTTCTTTACTGTACGTCTTATCATTCGTCATCATGGCGCTGGGAGCATTCCTGGCAATAGAAAAGGAAAGGACATGAACATGGCAAAAAGAGATTTCAAATTCGACAAGAGAGCCGGCAAATACGATGATCATTTTGAAGGCAGGCTGTCACGCAGATTCTACGAACTCCTTTACAGATACACAGACCTCAGGAGCGGTGACAAGGTGCTTGATGTGGGATGCGGGACAGGAACGATCTTAAAGACTTTCCGTGAGCTCGAAAAGATCGAAGGACACGGAATAGATGTCGAGCCGGAGATGCTCTCTGTCGCGCGCAGGAAATGCCCTGACATGGACATAAGGGAATGCTCCTGCGAAGATACCCCTTACGATGAATCTTACTTTGATACATTAACTGCCTGCATGGCGTATCATCATTTCCCGGATAAGGATGCTTTTGAGAAAGAGGCCCTGCGTATCCTCAAGCCGAAGGGAAAGCTCTATATAGCAGATCCCGCCTTCCCTCATCTGATAAGGAAAACACTGAACTTCTTATGCCGCAACATCAACGGTGAATTCTTTTCCTCCGAAGAGATCCGCTCAAGATTTGAACGTCAGGGCTTCCGTTACATAGGCGAGCAAAAAGACAGATATGCCCGGCTCGTTATTTTCGAGAAGCCGTAAGAACATTTGACTTAAAAGATATCCAGCCTCATCTGCCTGTCGATCCAGCTGCTCTGGTCAGCCTCATGTATGATATCTTCCGGATTCAGATTGCCGAGCAAAAAGGGCGACTTTGGATCGTGCTTTCTCATGTTCTCCTTAACAAGATCAGGATCGGTATTCGCGTAGCAGTATCTGCAGAGAT
>JAEEGH010010823.1_pt1 | contig 20831 bp, 20 predicted proteins | sample 9134181 | NCBI WGS metagenome assembly JAEEGH01 (sample SAMN16246544, study PRJNA631951) | gut metagenome | biome: gut microbiome; feature: rumen; material: DP-attached | host: Bos | place: Iran: Karaj | collected 2018-10
GATGCTATTTTGTTATATACTGCATCAGCAAATTTCCTGTGTCCTTCAGCGTCCATGTGCTCATCGTCTACGGGACTAGCATTAACAACATCTGAAGCAGCAAGGAAGTTAACTCCGTGCTTATCTGCTATAGCCTTGTATATCTCTTTTAACTTAATACTAACATTAACGGACTCCTTGCTAAACTCGGGGTCCTTTTCTTCGTGCCATACATCTTCTCCAAGTGCCATTGGAGAAACAAGTAGGATATTCTGTGGCTCTAAATATCTTTCCAGAATATCAAGGCACTTCTCAATACCCTTACCTATTGTTCTCGCCGAAACATTGTAATAGCTCTTACAGTCATTTGTTCCCAGCATTATGATCGCATAATCAACCGGGTAATGGCTTTCCAGCATAATCTGAAGGCTGTCAACACCTTTTCTGCCAGGCCTGAGATCATCTTCGAACACTGTTGTTCTTCCACATAAACCCTCTTCTATAACCCTGGCATCACTGAATTTCTTTTGAAGAAGACTAGTCCATCTGACTCCCCATGGATATCTCTCATATGGAGTTGATCCAGGAATAAGGCCCCATGTATTTGAATCTCCAAAAGCTAATATCTGCTTCATAATCCCTCTTTTCCAAGAAACCACCTTAATAAACTGACAATACGTTTTATCTGTATTTATCATAATTCCAAACAGAAACTCTTGTAAAAGAACTAAAATTTATAGGCAGATATAAATCCTACTTAATATTCTGTTATCTTGCTGATCATGTCCATCTGATCACCTGCATATTTCTCATATACAAGGCTCATGGCATTTCTAAATCTCTTTTTCTCGCTATCAGGCAGGGTAATAACCGTTGTACCTCTCTTTTCTGCAATTTCCTTTGAGGTCTTTTCTCTCTCCTGCCATAGGCGCCTTTCTAAAAGAGCTGACTCCCTGGCGCACTCCATAATTATCTTCTGATCTTCTACTGAGAGCTTATCCCAAATTACCTTGGAGCATATCTGAAGTTCTGGTACTCTCGTATGCTCATCAAGCGTGTAGTACCTAGCCACATCACAGTGTCTCATGGCTTCATAGGATGGCCAGTTATTTTCTGCACAGTCTACAATCCCCTGTTCCAGAGCAGAATAAACATCTGCGTATACGATTTTCATAGGTTTTGCCCCAAGCGCAGAAACCATATCAGCCATCATGTCAGATTCCTGAACTCTTACATTCATGCCTTCCAAATCTTCCAGTTTGGAAATTGGCTTTGTACTATAGAAGTTTCTCGCGCCAGCGTCATACCAGGAAAGACCAACAATGCCCTCTTTTAACGTCTCCCCAAGGAAAAAGTCACCAATTTCACCATCCAGAACTCTCCACATGTGCTCAGAATCGCTGTACAGATATGGAAGCTGCAATACATTCATCTCAGGAATGTACTCAGCCATCTGTGAAAGAGATACTCTGGCAAAAGCAATTCCGCCAAACTGCATCTGCTGAATAACCTGCATCTCACTGCCAAGCTCAGCCTCACATTTAACTATGATCTTGATTCTGCCATTAGTGCATTCATATACCCTGTCAGCAAATTTTTGTGCTCCGAGTGTTGTGGGATAGTCCTCAACCTGATTCTCAGCATAGAAAAGTACATATTCAGGTGTAGTCTCATTTTTCCCCTTATTAACCCAGAAAAAAATCCTGACGCCAAGCAGTATCACAACTATTATTGAAATAAAAATAGCGATACCATATCCCCATTTCTTATTCATCAGCCTAAAACTCCACTCCTGTACTCACTAGGCGTAACGCCTGTCATACGCTTGAACAGTCTTGTAAAATAGTTGGCATCTCTGTAGCCAACCTCCTGTCCCACATCTTTGATATTTATCAAAGGGTCAGACAGAAGCTCTTTAGCCTTATTCATCCTGTATTCATTAAGATAAGTGATGAAATTCTTGCCAAAGTTATGTTTAAAAAGCTTGCAGAAATAAACATCCGAATAATCTAGAAAACCTGCGATATCCTGAAGTGCTATATCCTCTGTGTAGTGCTCATCAATATATTTCTGAACAATTCCGATCAGGGTGTTATCCTGCCCATCATGTAAACAGTTTTCGCTTCCCATAAAAGCAGAGCAATTCTCATTTGCCACTTCATTTATATGCTCTGATTCCTCTGTAACCTTAGCTGCTCGCTGCTCATATTCATCACAGATTCTAAAGGCTTCCTCCATTACATTTACAAGCTCTTCATCGGACCCAGGCTTAAGTAGATAATCAAGAGCCCTTACTCCGATAGCTTTTTTGGCATAACCAAATTCCTCAAAAGCCGTCAGAAAAACTATGCTGCAGTCCTTGTCGTAGCTTCTGATCTTCTCTGCAGCCTCAAGGCCATTCATTCCAGGCATCTCAATATCAAGAATGGCTATCTGACACTCTTTTTCCTCAAATAATCTGGATGCTTCAATTCCATTTTCGGCAGTTATTATCTGAACTTTCTCTGGAAAAAAACTATTCAGTTTCTTGAAAATAACCTGTCTCTCTATAGGTTCATCATCTGCTACAAGTATTTTGTACATAAAAATCCCCCAATCACTCTTTTCCATGGAACGGAATATTTATGGTAATAACCGTTCCCTCCCCTAATTTACTGTCTATCTCAAAGCTCGCACTTTCGTACATAGCCTTTATACGCCTACTGATATTGCCTATTCCGATGCCAACAGCACCGTCATTTTTGGTTAAATTACCGCCCTCTGAGATGCTCTTTCTAATCTCAAGGAGCTTATCATCACTTATTCCAACGCCTGTATCTCCTATTTCTATGTTAAGCCAGTTATCAGAATGCTGAACCCGAACATATACCTTTCCTCCATCAACCTTGGGCGAAATACCGTGAATAACACAGTTCTCAAGAAGGGGCTGAAAGGTAAAGGTCGGTACTATTACAGAATTCTCATCCACATCTGACTCTATTTCAAATTCAAGTCTGTTTCCAAAACGCATCTTCTGAAGATACATATAATCTCTTGAAATCTTAAGCTCCTGGGACAAAAGTGTCTCTTTTGCCTGATTCTTGAGATTATACCGAAACAGAGAGCTAAGAGCCTCTATCATCTGCTCAGTTGTGTGCGCATCCTCAAGGTTTGCAGTACCTGCTATAACATTCAAGGTATTAAAAAGAAAATGCGGATTTATCTGGCTCTTTAAAAGCTCAAGATTCATTGTCTCAAGCTGTTTTTCAATCTCAAGATTCTCCAGTTCCTGAGCATGCAACTGGTCCAGGGCTTCTCTCTTATCCTCAAGAGCTCTGATATATTCTCCAGTAGCAAACTTCATCTTATTAAATGCAGAAACGAGATCACCAATCTCATCCTTATTGTCCACAACAACATCATCAATATTGTAGTCGTTAGCTGCAATCTTCCTGGACGCACTTGCAAGCTTCATTACAGGCACTGTTATAGACCTGTTCATCATCCTGGAAATATAGTAGATCATAAGAAATATGATAAGCCCAATAGCTGCTACAAGAAACGGAACACTGACAACTATAGGCATCAGCTCCCGATACCTTTTGTTACCCTCGCGAGTTGTAGTATCAATGAATTTCTCCGCATACTGTACCATGTAGCTTTGCATAGCATATACGTTGTAAAGCTGACTGACATACATGGTATCCGACTGATAATCTGATATTACCTGATCCCTTGCCTTACAATATTCATCATAGGCTGTTTTCAGGGAAAAGAGCTGTGCATAGCGCTCATCTCTCAGTCTCCCATAATCCAGAGGAACTTTAGCAAATGTGTTCTTGGTTTCTCTGACTGCATCCTGCCACTCAATATCATTTGCCGGATCCAAGCTGTGAACATATATGTCAAAGACATCTATTTCCTTATTTATCGCACTGATCAGCTCACCACTACGAGAATTATCTTCCATGATGTAATTAAAGTCCACCATGAACAGCTTGATGATCCATACATCAAACAAAAGAGCTGCCAATATAGCAATAAATACACTGGCACTAAAGAACTTTATTTTATTTTTTATTGTGAGGTTTTTCCAGAAGTTTTTTACTTTTTTCATACGTATTAATAAAAAAGAGGCAACGTTATATTATTTATAAATTATAACGCGGCCTCTTTTAAATATCTATTTCCTACTAGCCTTTAATTTTGCTGCAAAGATATTCGTAGAAATCTTCCTTTTCGTCTCCAAGTGTCCTGTTTGTAAGCATATATCCGTGTCTGTCATCCGACATAACAATTATCATATTCTTTCTCTTGATGGCATTGGCTATTTTCTTCCAGCCAAGAAGCTGTGTCTGTCCCTTAGCATCAATATGAACGCCCTTATCATTAAAGGTTAGAACCATATCCCTTGGCATATCTTCCAGCTGCTTGATACACATCATATAAGTGCAAAGCGGCTGAATAACCGGGAAAAGAACGCATCCAAATATTAGAAGCCCCTTAATGAGCGAATTAGATTCGTTCCAGAATCTGGCGAGCAAAAAAATCATCGCTACTGTAAATACAATATTGATAACCCCGACTACAGATCTGTACGTGCGTTTCATTGCCATTATCCATAGGTCGTACGCCTTAACATCACAGATATACTTGTATTCCATAAATACCCCTACAAACTTATTTCATTAAAAGATTTGGCAGGAACATACTGATCTCCGGTATAAATGTAAGGAGCATGAGTACTAAAACCATGCAAATATAGAATGGAAGTGTTGCCTTAACAACTCTCTCCATCTTAACCTTACCAACAGCAGAGCCTATGAAAAGAACTGCTCCAACAGGAGGTGTCAGAAGTCCAATACCACAGTTAAGCACTATCATTATACCAAACTGTACAGGATCAATTCCAATAGAAGTTGCTATTGGAAGAAGGATAGGTGTCGCGATCAGAATGATTGGAGCCATATCCATGATACATCCGAGTACCAGAAGTATAAGATTAAGAAGAAGTGCTATAAGAACTGGATTTCTTGTAATTCCAATGATTGTTCTGGCTGCAAGATCAGGAACATGGAGTGTTGTGAGACAGTATCCAAAAATACTCGATGTTGCAATAAGGATAAGTACTATGGACAATGTGTCCACACACTGCTCAAGTGTCTTCCATACGCCCTTCCAGTCAAGTCCCTTATAGATAAATACGCTGACAATAAGGCTGTAGATTACAGCAATAGCTGCTGACTCTGTAGCAGTGAAAACACCGCCTACAACGCCAACTACAACGATTATTACCGCAGCAAGTGCCCAGAAAGATATTCCAAGCTGCTTGATAAAGGTCTTAAAGCTGAATGCATCTCCCTTAGGATAATGGCGCTTCTTGGAAATAATGTAAGAGCCAATCATCAGAGAAAGAGCAAGCAGGGCTCCTGGAATATATCCAGCCAGGAACAGACTTCCTACAGAAACTCCACCAGCACTCATAGCGTAGATTACCATGTTATGACTGGGAGGAACAAGGAGTCCTTCGCATGAGGAAGTGATTGTTACTGCAGTTGAGAAGTCATCATCATAGCCCTGCTCAACCATCATAGGAATCAGGATACTTCCAAGTGAAGCTGTGTCTGCAGCTGCAGAACCTGATATTCCACCAAAGAAGTAAGATGCTACAATGTTAACCATCGCCATGCCACCTGTCATCCAGCCAACACAGGCATCCGCCAGTGCAATAAGCTTTTCCGATATACCTCCTTTTCCCATGATACAGCCCATAGTGATAAAGAATGGAACTGCCATCAATGAAAAAGAACTGATTCCCTTAACCATCTGCTGGCAGACAGTTGTAAGTGGAAGTCCCTGATAAAGAAGGCAAAGGATTGATGAAAGTGCTACAGCATAAGCAATCTGAAATCTAAGAAAAATCATTACAAGGAAGCTAATAAGCAAAATAGCGATCGCAGTAGTATTTGTATCTATCACTTATTCTCCTCCTTTACAAAAAATCCCTTTATGTGGTTGTAGATAGCTTCAAGTTCAAAGATGATCATAGCAAAGCCTGCAACAGGAATTGGGAAATACATCCAGAATCTTGAAAGCTTAGGAAGTGAAACATAAACTCCCTTACTGCCAATAGTACTTGCGTACTTCCATCCTACGATCAACATTACGAAAGCAAGACACATAACGCAGGCATCTGATAGCAGATCCAGTATCTTAATTAGCTTTTTAGGCAGATAAATATCCAGAGCCGTCATACGGATATGCGCTCCGCGCCTGATAGCAAGTGCTGCAGACAGCACTGCCATATAGGACATGAGTGTTAATACAACCTCCTCACTCCAGGATGGATCAGGAACAAAAGACACATATCTTCCAAGTACGCTCATGCTGGTGATCAGAATATCTGCCACCAGCAAGAGCTTACATATAAATAGTGTTATTTTATAGGCAACATCATATACAGGCTTGATTCTATCCACCGTATCAAAAAATTTATTCATACGGCTCCTCTACTCAATATTATTAATGATATACGGATTGCTCCACTTCGTTCTCGCAATCCTAAATCCATCTATCATTTCATGTCTACGATCTTCTGATAGTAGTCCTCAAGACCCTTGATGTTCTCTTCGATTACAGGCTTAACAGCTTCCTGCCAAGGTGTAATGTCCTCAACCTCGATGATTGTTACGCCATCAGCCTTGAGCTCTTCAAGAACCTGATTCTCTTTTTCCTCAGAGATTGAACGATTGTACTCAGAAGCAACCTTACCAGCTTCTACGAGGATGTTCTGCTGCTCTGCTGAAAGCTTGTTCCATGCCTCATCAGTAATGATAACCTGGATAGCACCAAGTGTATGTCCGTCAAGGATCATGTAAGGTGCAACCTCTGGGAATGCGTTTGACTTGTAGTTAGCGATAGGCTGCTCAGCACCATCAACAACACCAGTCTGAAGAGCTGAGTAAAGCTCACCAAAGCTTACAACTGTAGGAGAAGCACCAAGGCCCTCTACAAGACCATTCATGATAGGGTCGTTAGAAACACGAAGCTTCATGCCCTTGAATGAGTTGATGTCTGAAATCTCATTAACTGTGAAGAAATGACGGAAACCTTCCTCACCATAGAAAAGACCTCTTACGCCTGAACCGTTCTCTGAAGGCTCCTGAAGGAATTCCTGAGCAAGGTCTGATGTAGCGAACTTCCAGAAATGCTCACGGCTTGTGAAGATGTATGGAAGTGAAAGAAGCATTGACTTCTGTCCGCCGTAGCTTGTAAGAGCGAAAGCTGAGATACGGGACATATCGATTGTTCCGCCGCCGCCGAGCATTGAATCAAGTACGTCGTTCTCTGATCCAAGAACACCACTTGCCTGAAGATCGATGAGGATTGATCCGTTTGATCTTGCCTCAACCTCTTCCTTGAACTTCTGGTCTGTCATACCAACGATTGTGTCAAGAGGGTTAACCTCTGCCATAACCAATGTGATTGCATCAGCTGCAGGCTCTGCAGGTGCTTCTGCTGCCGGTGCCTCTGCTGCAGGTGCTTCTGCTGCAGGTGCTTCTGTAGCAGCGGGTGCTTCGGTTGTAGCAGGTGCTTCAGGAGCCTGAACACCACAGCCAACAAGTGAAAGAACCATAGCTGCTGTTACGATTACTGAAAGACTTCTTCTCATTTCTTAAAACCTCCCTTTTCCTAAAAAAATAATGACATTATCTTGTCTTGATAATGTCATTATATTTTGGAAGTTTTCAGAAAAAAATCGGACATTCTTAGCATTGACTAGCACATTCTTAACAATTTGTTTATACTTTCTTAATTAATAGTTTATTGGTCTGTCCTTCTTTGCCTGCTTGCCAATGAGGATATAACTGATGATAAACATGATGATTATGAACACCAGGAAGGACCAGTCACCACTTTCTGCTTCCATGGTTGCGATGTAGTCATATGCTCCGTGTAAAAGAGCCGGTACCAGTATTGCCATGCATTTAAAGAACGATGCACCTGACTTATTTCCTCTGTAATCGCATCTCTTGGCTATTCCGTAGAATACTCCCATGAATACGCCAAAGCTCGCATGTCCCGGGATTGCAGTGACAGCTCTTATCAGCGCTGTACCAAGTCCATAGCTCACTACATAAGTGATGTTTTCAAAGAGCGCAAAGCTAAGGGATGTTATGACCGCATATACAACTCCGTCATACTGGCAGTTGAACTCCGGATTCCTCCAGGTCTTTCTGTACATGAAAAGATATTTGGAAGTCTCCTCGGAAAATGCCACAATGACAAAGAACATGATGATGTTATAAAGCGGCGATTCCACCGGCACAAAAAGCCCCAAAATAAACGACAGCACGGTCTCTTCAACAAGTGCCAACAGCACTGAGAAAAGGCCTGCCCAGATAAGCTTTTTGATAAGATATGGGCTCTCCTTCTCAAGTCTGTCAGAGCGGTAAACCTTGATCATAAGAAATACCGCAGGTATGGCAGCTGCTGCCACAAGCAGTCCGCCGTGCATAACAACGGGGTTCATCAAAAAGAACAGCATGTAAATTCAAATCTCCTAACGTTAGTTTTTGTCCTATCAGAATGTAACAGTCTCAGGTGCTTTTGTAAAGGAGCTGAAGGTTGCAGTTGCATTCTTAAAGTAGAACACCTCTGTGTTTCCGTCATCTGCCTTATACATTCCCTGAAGTGATGGATAAGCATCCAGCATGGACTGTCTTGCTTCGATCCTGTCATCCTCAACAAGCTCACCTGCTACTCTGAGCCACTCACCGTTCATAAATGCACAGATCTCAACCTTGGGATTAGCGTGAATCTGCTTGGATACGTCTTTTACCTTGCCTGTCTGGATGTAGAGTTTGCCCTCAAAAACATGAGCTGTTCCGAAAGGTCTTACTCTTGGCTGATCTCCGTCAACCGTTGCAAGATAATATGTGTTTGCTGCTTTCAAAAAATCTACTACTCTCTGCATAATCTCTCTCCTTTTGAAATATAATTTACATCTGCGTTGGCAGTGTCTCTGCTCTGTTTGCAATGTTCTGCTTGAAATTGATAACCTCGTGGTCGTACTCCTCATCCATGAACTTGGAGTTGATGAGGAAATCTGCTGTTGCCTTGTTGTTGGCAAACGGGATGTCATAAACCTGTGCGATTCTCATGAGCGCCTTTACATCAGGATCGTGAGGTGCAGCTGTTAACGGGTCTGAGAAGAATATTACAAAATCAATCTTGCCCTCAACTATCTTGGCACCGATCTGCTGATCTCCGCCAAGAGGACCTGAGTTGTAGCCTCTTACGGGAAGGTCTGTTGCATCTGTTATCATGCGGGCTGTAGTACCTGTTCCGCAGAGGAAATGTCTTTTCAATATTTCTGCATTGTCCTTGCACCATTTAATAAGCTCAGCTTTCTTGCCGTCATGGGCGATAAGGGCAATGTTCTTCTGTTTTCCGATTGTAAGTGTAACTGTTTCGTTCATATAAATCTCCTTTGTAGCTAGAAGCCAATTGTGTCTTCTTCTATATTACCCCAATAGTCTGATTTCTGCACGTCTCCCTCGCCCTCCATATCAAGGACAAGTCGGAACTGGGTTTCATAGAGTTCTTTGTATATGCCGCCCAGCGCAAGAAGTGATTCATGAGATCCCTGCTCGGCGATAACGCCGTCCTTGACTACCAGTATGGCGTCGGCCTTTAGGATAGTCGAGAGTCTGTGGGCGATCACGATGCTGGTCCTGCCCTGCATAAGCAGCTCAAGGGCATCCTGGATCGCGTTCTCGGATATAGAATCGAGGGCGCTGGTAGCTTCGTCCAGGATCAGGATCTTGGGATCTTTCAGGATTACTCTTGCAATCGATAGTCTCTGCTTCTCACCACCTGAGAGCTTAAGTCCTCTGTTACCCACCATTGTGTTGTAGCCTTCAGGCTGGGATGCGATAAAGTCATGGATGTTGGCGTTTTTGCAAGCCTGTATCAGTTCTTCGTCGGTGGCATCTTCCTTGGCATAGAGAAGGTTCTCTTTTATCGTTCCGTTGAAAAGATATGTCTCCTGAGTCACCACTCCGATGTTTGATCTAAGGTATGAAAGATCGAAGTCGCGGACGTCGACGCCGCCTATCTTAACTGAGCCTCCAAGCACATCGTAGAGCCTTGGGATAAGGTTTACAACGGTGGATTTACCGGAGCCTGACGGGCCTACGATGGCATACATCTTACCTCCCGGTACCGTGAAGTTCACATCTTTTAAGATCGGGACCTCAGGATCGTAGGCGAAACGCACGTGGCTGTACTCGATATCCTTGCAGCGGACATCAGGTCTTTTACCATTTTCAGGTGAAACTATATCGCTCTTCATGTCAAAGTAGGCAAATATCCTGGTAAAGAGTGCAAGGCTTCTGGTGAAGTCGACCTGAAGGTTTAAAAGTTCCTGAACCGGGCGATAGAGCCTGTTTATCAGGGCAACCATGGCTGTGATCATACCGACGGTAAGGCTCTCATCCAGCTTTGAAATGATAAGGTAACCACCTGCAAAGTACATAAGAAGAGGTCCTACCTGAGTGAACATTCCCATGACAACCCTGAACCAGCTACCGCTCCTCTGCTCCTTTAAGTTCAGCGCCGTGAGCTCCTCGTTGGTCTTTTTGAATTTCTCAAACTCGCGCTCCTCTCTTGTAAAGAGCTTGACCAGCATTGAACCGCTGACGCTTAAGGTTTCGTTTATCAGCTGATTCATCTCATCGTTCTTGGCCTGGGAATCCGTGCGGATCTTCCACTGGTTCTTGCCGACTCTCTTGGTGGGGAGTATCAAGAGCGGTATGATGATGACGCCCACAATTGCCAGCTTCCAGCTCATGGCAAAGAGCGCAACCAGCGTGGTTATTAGTGTCGCTGCGTTTGATACAACACTTGAGAGCGTTCCGGAAATGACGCTGCTGACTCCGCTGATATCAGTATTCATGCGGGTTATGATGTCACCCTGTTTCTCGGTGGTAAAGAAGGAATGTGGCATGTACTGCAGATGATGGTACATCTCGTTCTTCATGTCATAGATGATGCGCTGCGCGATCCAGGCGTTTATGTAGCGCTCTAAAACGCCCACGATCTGCGAAGCAGCAAGAGTCGCAAAGGCCATGAGAAGAAGGCGGACAAGGAGCGCCATATCCTTGTTGATAAGGGCTTCATCCACGATCTTACCTGTTATGATAGATGGCAAAAGACCTACCACCGCGCTGATAAGTATTGCCACAAAGACAAATACAAACTGAAGCCAGTAAGGCTTCATATACGAAAGAATCCTGACAAGGAGCTTCGAATCCACCTGAGGCAGATTATTCTTCTCTTCATCTGTCAAAAAACCTCTGGGTCCCAATCCCCCATGAAATCCCGGTCCCGGCATATGCTCTCCTCCAAAACTTATCTTCTAAAAAGGAGTCTCCTTAGCGGAAACTCCTCATAATTCTTTAGTCAAAATACTGGATCTTGGTGACCACCTTCACAGGCTCTTTTACCAGCTCGGCGAAATGCTCGGCGTCCGATGGCTTGCCGACCACGCTTCCGTAGTGCGTCGGAATCGCAACGGAAGGCTTGATGATATTGATAAGGTCTGCTGCCTTCTTGGCATCCATGGTGTAGGTTCCGCCGATGGGCACCATTGCGATGTCGCACTTAACTTCCTTTGATTCCTTGGTAAGTCCTGTGTCGCCTGCGATGTAAATGCGCTTGCCACCCATGCAAAGGATATATCCAACCCACTCTGCTCTCTTTGGGTGGAAGGGCTTTATGTTGTTATAGGCAGGAACAGCCTCAACTTCCAGACCCTCTATTTTGGTCTTGTCACCAGGCTTTACTGTCACAATCTCTTTTACCAGAATCTCGACTTCCCTTGCGTCATCTACCATGCTCTCGGGAACCACCAGTATTGTTGATTTCGTGGCAACTTTCTTGATATCCTCCACGGAAAAATGGTCGTAATGTCCGTGGGTAACGAAGATATAATCTGCGTCCTTATAATCTTCCCTGATCTTGTAAGGATCTACGTAAATGGTTCTTGAATCATCTTTTATCCTGATGCTGCTGTGTGTGAAAACTTCAATCTGGTCTGTCATGTTCTTTTCTCCATTTAAAGCAGTTACCGGTATCTGATTTTATTATAATTGCCTTTTGGCTATCTCCGCAACGATTCTGTCGTACTCTTTCTCATCAATTTTGTATCTGGCTCTCAGTATCAGATATGCCAGAGTCATCATGACCAGCGGAACAAAGACCATTCCTATTCTCAGGGTCAGAGTCTGGGAGGGCTGCACTGTGGCGATGAAGCTGTCGGCCTGTGCGAGCGCTGTCTGCCGGTCAATGGTGCCTGCTCCGACTTCCATCTCCAGTGCGCTGATGTTCTGGCTCACTGCGTAGATCCCGCTGACGATCAGTATCAGAGAAGCTGCTGCCTGGTTCAGGGCGTTGGATAATTTTACGGCAAAAGACCTGATGGCTGAGATTATACTGTCGTGCCTCTCTCCGTACTTGTACTCGTCGTACTCTATGGTGTTGTTGACCATGACGATGACCGCCAGGTTATAAAGGGCCTGGGCAAAGAAGATCACAAAGCCAAGTATGTTGAGAAGTATGATGTTTGCAGGGATTATGTAGCCATAACCAAGGAAAATAAGATACCCTATCACGAGGCAGATCAGTGTACAGGTTATGATCTTGTTTCTGGAAAACCTGGCTGAGAGGATCGGGTACGCAAACTGTGCCAGCATGGTTCCAAGGCCGTACATCACAGTAAATATCGTTACAAGGTTTCCGCTCTCGGAGTATCCAAACTGGAAGTAAAAGAAGTTCAGCGCAAGGAGGAACAAAAGCTGCTGCCCCACACAGAACAGGATATAAGCTATGCCCACAGTGATGAGCTGGTCGTTCCTTGCAAGGATTCCGGCCATGCTCTTTAGGCCGACTTTGTTGTTATTGTCGTCATGTCTTTTGGTCTCGGTTACTCCGAGGAATGTCAGGGTCTGGAAGGCAACAAAGCCAAGTGCAACTATGAGTGCCACAACTCTGAAAGCCATGACTGCGTTACCTGCGATGACTATAGGAACAAGTCCTGCCACCAGGAACTGGCCGATGCAGATAAAGATTCCCATAAGGGTTACCAGGGAGTCTCTTTCCTTCGGGTCGCTGGAGAGGCTCGGAAGCATGCCCCAGTAGGCGATGTCGTTGATGGTGTAGGTCATTCCCCACATTAGATAAATGAAACTGAAGAAAAAGACAAAGGCCCAACCTGTCGGTCTTATGGTAAACATCGCGATGATGACGATGGCGTTCAATATTGCGCCGACAATGATGAAGGGTCTGAACTTACCGCTCTTAAAATGGCAGTTCTCTATTATGGTGCTCATGAGAAGGTCATTAACCGCATCCCAGACCATGCAGACAACCATGGCTGCGGATATTACCGAGAACTGAGCTACCGTGAGCTTCATAGTGTACTGGACATAGGTAAGTACAAACATGCTGACCAGAACGTAGGCTGCATCTCGCCCCGTGGCACCTACGCAGTAACACCATTTGGTTTTCTTATCAATGCTGTTCCCCATACTTATTCCCCCAAAAGTCTGTTTTATAGCGAATCGTTTTCGATCTTTACATGACCGCTGCTAAGGCCGCTTGCGCCTTCATCAAGCGGAAGCCAGTCGATGACTTTCTTTATCTGGCTGTCCCAGAAATCCCAGTCATGGCCGTGCTTTTCTTCATCCCAGGTCACATCTGCTCCGTTTTCCTTAAGGAATTCCCTGAATCTTACGTTGGCATCGTAGAGGCCGTCTTCTGTTCCGCAGGAGAGATAGAACTTCGGGATAGGTCTATTGTCTTTTACCATATCTGTAAAGGCAACCCTTGGGTTTACGTCAGTCTTAAGGGCTTCGTCAAGATCGTCGAAAAGAGATTCCACCATGAACCTCTCGGTGTCGCCCTCCTCCATGTGATGAACTGCGGATGAGAGCCCGATAACATGGCTGAAGGTATCACTATATACAATGCCGTTTCTGAGCGCGCCGTATCCTCCCATGGAAAGGCCTGCAATGTAGGTATCTTCTCTTTTGTCAGATAACGGGAACATCCTTCTGGTTATCTCCACAAGCTCTTTTCCTATAAAGGTGCTGTAATCATTCTTGCTGATGCGGCTGTCGATATAAAAGGCGTTATCTCCGGACGGCATTACGACTGCCAGATTCTTCTCCTCCGCCCATCTCTGGATCCTGGTTCCACTCACCCAGTCGGTGTAGTTTCCAAGAAGGCCATGAAGAAGATAGAGAGTCTTGAATTTATATCCGTCTTTTGACGCGTAGGAAAAAGTTTCGAAATCCAGCTTGTCCACCGGAAGAATCACGTTAACCGGAACGGTCCTGAACAGAGATTTTGATAGATAGTTCACTTGAATGAGTGCCATGTTGTCCCCCTAATACTATGAAGTTTAGTTTCCTTTTTTCACAAATAAAATTATAGCAAATGTGATAGAATAATAGTGTAAAAACATTCACTTTTTGGGGAGGCAAAGGGTCATGGTAAAGAACGAAAAAGAACTTCTGGAAGCAATCAAGCACGAACACCACATTTCAAAGGAAATCACCGACACTCTCATCGAGCTGGATCAGTTACCAAGCACCGGAACCCAGGTTTTTCTTAACGACCTGATCGTTGAGTTATATAAGAGAGTTGTGGATGTTAACGACGACATCGTCGTAGAGATCTTCGCAGACAAAGTCATCACCCCCGCAGAATTCACCGCCTGGGTTGAGGACAACTTCACAGAATATTCCGCAAATCTTTTCAAGAAAACAATCGAGTAATATAAAAGGAGTCAAAGGGGACGGTTCTCTTTGACTCCTTTTTATTTTGAGCCCTGGGGACGGAGTCAAGGGCTCATTTTTGTTTTGAGCCCCGGGGACGGAGTCAGGGGCTCATTTTTGTTTTGAGCCCCGGGGACGGAGTCGAGGGTTCATTTTGTGGTGGGGGTACATCACAAAGTGCTAGCTTTCTGTGCGATGGTTGGAAACGTAATTTCGACCACCCCACAACTTTCCTCTATGCGAAAAATAGTTGGAAATTGCAAAAAAGATTTTCGTGTCGCAAACAAGTATTTGCAAAAAACTACATCACAACGTTCCGTGGAGCCAATGCTTGTGATGTAGCCACTATGTTATGCATCAAAGTTTACAGAAACCCGGCTTTGAATTTTCCTACCAAAAGTTCATATAAAAATTTTTGTGATGCTTTTTAAAAACAGACTCCAACCAACAAGCCCATATAGATTGTCTTGTGATGCACTTTTGACCTGTCACCTTGCAAGCAAACAAAAAAGGAGTCAAAGAGAACCGTCCCCTTTGACTCCTTTTAAATTGTCTGAAAATGAGCCCCTGACTCCGTCCCCAGGGCTCAATTTAATTTATTCCGCTATCAGATCAACATGATGCGTGATAAGATAGTCTCCGCTATCAAGGCGCTCGAACATCATAACAAGACTACTATTATCTTCTCCGGTATAAGAGAGCATATTATTTGCTCCATCCTGATACTGAGTTCCAAAGAATGCTCTGTACCACTCTATGAACAGTTCTCTGCTTATCACAAGCTTAATATCCGCACTCTGCTTTTTTGAAGCAATCGCTTTTGTCAGCAGATCAATCAGGTCATTAGCATATTCAGCCTTATCGGTATAAATCTTGTCTGTCGCAGCTCCAAGCTTTTTTAAATTAGGTGCAGTGTTCTCAAGACCACTGTACTTGGTTCCATTGCACGCAGGGAGATATCTTGACTGATACATTCTTGAATGCATCAGATTCTTCCTGTCAGTCACGTTAAAGAAATCGTAAGTCTTAGGATCGGTATCATCCCAAGTGCAGTCCACGTTGTAGTACTCATCGTCGAGCTTAATGATGTTCCAGGCATGAAGCTCTCCGCCCCATCCGATCACAAAGTATGTGGGAACCCCCAGCTGTTGCATCAGATACTGGAACGCCTTGGCATATCCGCAGCAAACCGTGTAATCGTTTGGAATAGAGCTGAAGGCGCTCTGATCCAGCGTGTTGAACATATAGGTTATCTTGTCGACCAAAACATCGTGGATGTATTTCTCTTTATCGTAATCCGTTTCCAGGCTCTGGGCTCCAGCCAGAATCTTGTTTGCATCATCATTAAATCGCAGCTTGGCCTTCGCCACATCCGGAATCTCTGCGTAGAATTTAAGGCCGACTTTTATCACTTTTCCGCTATAGTCAGACTCATAGTACTTGGTATTGTCCATCCAGAACAGCTCCGGATGATCATAGAAAACGCAGTCCCAGGCAGCAATCCATTCCTTCGGAGTGCATTCCTCAACCGGCCTGAACTCCGGCGTCAGCGCATTTGCGTTGGCGTATATCTGCTTATATAATTTTTGCTCTTTCTCGCCGAGCATATGATAGTAAGGGTAAAAGAGCTTGTCGAACTCGGCATCTTCACCGGTTTCGCCCAAGGGTACTGTGTCCGCAATGTTCTGTGCTTCCTGAGGGTCTGTGATCTCCGTGACATCAGGTTCTGCCAGCTTGGCATCACTCTTTTTAACAGCCTGATTCAAATATTCATCAAGTGTCAGCAGCCCTTCATCACCTTGCTCTACCAGCTGCAAATATTCGTCATTGCCCGGGTTATAGTCCTGAAGCGTTCCATCATTCATAACGTCCGTCAGATCACGCTTATCGCTATAATCACTGTAGCTCTCTTCCTGAGGCGCGAAATCTGTTGCTTCAACAACAGTCTTTACCAGCTCATCAGCATATATGAATTTGCTTGGATCCATCGATACAGTGTATGTGGTTTCCTGAGGTGCTTCCTCGCCTGATTCGCCAGCACTTGCCTGTTGTACTTCCGCTTCTTCCTCTGCCGGCGGAACATAGATGGGTCCGATGCTCTGAGCTATGCCTGCTGCAACCTGTCTCACGTCAGGATTTGCAGCACAAAGAAGGATGAGCGCCACAATTAGCACGATCACCCCTAGAATTAAATGCAAAAGTTTATCTACTATTTTCATCTGTGCCTCCGTGCATCCCAAAAACAGTACATTTTTTCAATTGTATTTTATCATTAAAGTGTTAAAAAACAATAAAGACACCATTACATTATTATTATCTATTGGCATTGCTTGACATACTACGACAGTCGGTGTATATTTACTATGACAGTCGTAGTAACGATGGTCGTAGTATAAACAAACAACAGGAATAAGGTATCAGAATATGCAGGAAATCAGCAGTGATGTGATCCGAGGCTACAACGACACCATTATCCTATTTTTCCTGATGGAAGAGCCCTCCTACGGATACGAGATATCCAGGAATATCAAGACCCTGTCGGAGAACAAATACCTGATAAAAGAGACAACGCTCTACTCCGCGTTCACAAGACTTGAAAAGAACGGTTACATCACATCTTTCAGTCAGGAAGCGGATAACGGGAAGCGCAGAACCTACTATCAGATAACCGAGGCAGGAAGAGTCTACTACAAGGAAAAATGTGAAGAGTGGCGACTGACCAAGGATGTAATTGAGAGATTTATTTCAGATTAAGATTTTAGGGGAGAGAAGTGATATGGAAACAATTAAGAATTATCTTGAAACAATGTTTGCAAATTTGCCTGACACAGAGGAAACACGCAGGGCTAAGAGCGAGCTCTTTTCCATGATGGAAGATAAGTACAACGAGCTCAAAGCGCAGGGCATGGCCGAGAATGCCATCGTCGGAACTATCATCACCGAGTTTGGAAATATCGATGAGCTCAAGGAATCCTTGGATCTTGGCAAAAGAGATACCATCGTTCCGGTAGTTTCAGAGCCGGTACAGACAGTTGCAACCATCGAGAATGTAACCTATGAGAGCGAAGGCAAGCGCATGCTGACAATAGATGAGGCCAATGATTATGTCATGGACAACTCACTTAGCACCTTTATTTTCGGGCTTGGCGTATTCTTCTGTATCCTTTCACCGGCCGGACCTGTGCTTTTCAGTGCCTTTGAGGACATCTTTGGAAGCAATGCCTTCACAAATTTCTTATCAAGCTTTGGTGTGGGATTTTTGTTCCTGTCAGTTGCCATCGGTGTTGGACTGATCCTGTTATCAGGCACTAAGAGAAAGGGCTGGGAGTTCCTTGATCAGGGCAACTGTGGCCTCGAAATCGAGACAGAAGAATTTGTAAAAAAGGAGCTTGAAGAGAACAATTCAAGTCAGCACTTCATGTTCGCCCTGGGCGTTATGTGCTGCATCTGCAGCGTGATCCCGGTGAGCGTCCTCGGTGCAATGAGGATCAAGATTCTTTCAAGCGCTATCGGGCCATCACTGATCTTTGTTCTGGTCGGCATCGGAGTTTTCTTTATACTGAATTCTTCAAGAAAAGTTTCAGCTTATGAAAAGCTCCTTTCACTTAACAAGAACCCTGAGGCATAAATGAGCCCTGGGGACGGAGTCAGGGGCTCATTGTCAGACAATTCTAAAGGAGTCAAAGGGGACGGTTCTCTTTGACTCCTTTTTTGTTTGCTTGCAAGGTGGCAGGTCAAAAGTGCATCACAAGACAATCTATATGGGCTTGTTGGTTGGAGTCTGTTTTTAAAAAGCATCACAAAAATTTTTATATGAACCTTTGGTAGGAAAATTCAAAGCCGGGTTTCTGAAAAATTTGATGCCTAAAATAGTGGCTACATCACAACCATCGGCTCCACGGGACGTTGTGATGTAGTTTTTTGCAAATACTTGGTTGCGACACGAAAATCTTTTTTGCAATTTCCAACTATTTTTTGCATAGAGGAAAGTTGTGGGGTGGTCGAAATTACGTTTCCGACCATCGAACAGAATATTAGCCTATTGTGATGCACTCCCCCCAGCCTCAAAAAAAATGAGCCCCTGACTCCGTCCCCGGGGCTCAAAACAAAAATGAACCCTCGACTCCGTCCCCGGGGCTCCAACAAGGTCTTTTTAAAAGAGATGAAGTGCTCCCCGAAAGAATACAGAAAACTAAGACAACAGAACGAAAATTAAATTTAGTACTTGATATATTTTAATATCGCTGTTATATTATACATAAAACGTGTATATTTATGCAGAAAATGTATAAAACAGGAGGATATTATTATGAAAAAGAAAATTATGGCAGTAGCACTTACTGCAGTTGTAGCTCTTGGCTCACTTGTTGGTTGCGGAAGCGCATCAAACGGCTCTACCAGCGAGGCACTTGTTGTTGGTACAAACGCTGCATTCCCACCTTTTGAGTATGTAGGCGACGACGGAAAGCCTGACGGATTCGACATTGCACTCATCAAAGCCATCGGTGAGAAGGCAGGCATGGAAGTTCAGATCCAGGATATGGAGTTTGATTCACTTGTATCTTCTATCGGAAACAAGATCGACGTTGCCATCGCAGGTATGACTGTAACAGAAGAGAGAATGAAGACCGTTGATTTCTCAGATTCTTACTACGAGGCAGTTCAGGACGTTATCGTTCCCAAGGGATCTGCAATCGCTACAGCTGACGACTTAAAGGGTCTCAAGATCGGTGTTCAGCTCGGAACAACAGGCGAGTTCATCGCAGACGAGATTGAAGGCGCTGAAGTATCCGCTTATAATAAAGCAGTAGATGCTGTTAACGACCTCAACAACGGCCGTGTTGACTGCGTTATCGTAGACAAGAACCCCGCTGAGGTATTCGGTGCTCAGTTCCCTGACAAGGTTGACGTTGTTCCCGGAACAAACTTCGACTTCGAGCCTGAGAACTACGCTATCGCACTTCCTAAGGGAAACACAGAGCTTGCAAACAAGATCAACGCAGCACTTAAAGAGCTCAAGGAAGACGGAACATACGACAGCCTCGTTAAAAAATACATTGAGGAGTAATTCTTTTAAATGACTTTATCTGAACGTTTTATTGCGGCTTTCATAACCGGTGATCGCTGGAAACAGTACCTGGCAGGTCTTGGCATCACTCTTGAAGTTGCCATATTTGCCGGAATTTTAGGTATAATCATAGGAACTGTTGTGGCTCTTATGAAACTCTCCACCACCGAAGACGGAAGGCCTACCATCCTTAACTACATAGCCACAGTTTACGTGGACATCATCAGAGGAACTCCCAGCGTACTGCAGCTCCTTATCATGTGGTTCATCATCATGGCTTCCTCCAACAACGGAATCCTGGTGGCATCACTTTCCTTTGGAATCAACTCCGGAGCATACGTATCGGAGATCGTCCGCGGCGGAATCCTTGCTGTTGACAAAGGTCAGATGGAAGCCGGCAGAAGTCTTGGTCTCTCCAAGGCAGCTACCATGCGCTACATCATCCTTCCACAGGCCATCAAGAATGTCATCCCGCCCCTTGGCAACGAGTTCATAACTCTGATAAAAGAGACTGCGATCGTAGGTTACGTTTCTCTCGCAGACCTCACACGTGTGGCAAACCAGGTAGCTTCAAGGACCTATGATGCTTTTATGCCTCTCATCGGTGCAGCGGTTGTTTACTTTGTGATAATCAAACTGCTGACCATACTCCTTGGCAAACTTGAAAGGAGGATGCGTAAGAGTGATAAGCGTTAATAATCTCTATAAAGAATTTAAGAATACCGACGGATCCATTACAAAGGTCCTAAACGGCATTACATACGAAGTCGGCAAGGGTGAAAAGATTGTTATCGTCGGCCCTTCAGGTTCAGGAAAGAGTACCTTCCTTAGGTGCCTTAACCTCCTTGAAAGACCCACATCCGGCGAGATTTACTTTGATGCTCAGGAGATCACCGATCCCAAGATCAACATCAACAAGATCAGACAACGCATGGGAATGGTGTTCCAGAACTTCAACCTCT